>ERZ773076.24-NODE-24-length-88177-cov-4.998252_pt1 | contig 88177 bp, 85 predicted proteins | sample MGYA00580613_ERZ773076 | MGnify/ENA primary metagenome ERZ773076 (study PRJEB29015, sample SAMEA2738005) | human oral metagenome | biome: human oral; feature: human-associated habitat; material: dental | place: China | collected 2057 ...
CCTGCGACCCTGCGGGGCGGGGGCCGTCACCGAGGGTGGGGCGGGACTCCACCCGGTCGCCGTAGCGGTTCTCCCCGCCCAGCTGCACACCGAGCGCGCCAGCCCATGCGGATTCGCACCAACCGCCGTTCGGGCTGGGATGGTTGGCCCCATCGCGCCACATGATGCGCCAGGCCCGCGAGACGTCTCCGCCGACCAGTGGGGCACACACGCACGCCAGGGCCCCGGTGAGTCGCGCCGGTAGCCAGGCCGCGGCATCATCGGTGCGTGCCGATGTCGTGCCGAAACGCCCGTAGCGCTGGTTGCGGTAACCGACCATGGCGTCGAGGGTGTTGAGGGCGCGGTGAGTCAGGATTCCGGGAACCCCTGCGAGCGCCCCCCAGAAAATCGTGCACACCCCGGCGTCGTTGGTGTTCTCCGCCATCGACTCGACGGTGGCGCGTCCCAGATCCTCGGCATCGAGGCAGCGCGGATCGCGACCACAGAGGTTCGGCAATTGTTCCCGGGCCGCCTCGAGGTCGCCGTCCTCGAGGCGGTCGGCCATGGTCCTTCCCTCATCAGCGAGCCGCCTGGCCCCGAGCGCTGCCCAGGTCGCGACCGCGGTGGCCGCGACCTGCATCCACCTATGCCGCACGGAAACCCGTTCCACCAGCAGCCCACCCACCAGAACGGGGGCGACTGCGAGCGCAGCAAACATGGTTCCTGCGGCACGGTTGTCTGCGTGGGTGGTTTCCTCCACCCGGGTGGCCCAGGAACCGAACCAGGCGACGGGATGGTGCTTCTGCGGGTCTGCGAACACCTGGTCCGCCGCCATTCCGATGGCGAGCCCCAGGCCGCGATGTCTCAGTGTCATGCCACTCCGATCAGCTTCACGGTAAGCGCGATTCCCAGCCAGACGGCCAGCTGGGTCAGTTCGATCAGAGAACCGTAGCAGTCGCCGTTCAGGCGCCCCAGACGCCGCAAGAGGTGTCGCTGCCAGCAGGTCGAAAACACCCAGGCGGTCACGACCACACCTGACCACCAGGCCGCTGCCAGCCAACCCAGCAGCCACCAGGTGACCGCGCCGCCCGCCGCCAGCACCGCCCCCCGGCTGGCCCACAGCCCGGCCTCCCCGACCTTGCCAGCCACCAGCGAGGACAAGGTACCCGGGACCGGTTCTTCACCTCGGCCCGGCAGCGTGGCGGCCAGCGGAACCACCCGTCCCGCAGCCATGCCGAAGGCCATCAGCAACGGCCAGGTTCCGGGAGGTGCGACGCCGAGGCAAGCCACCTCCAGCAGCAGCGACACCACCCCCATCGGGCCGATGTCGGACTGTTTCATGATCGCCCGCGCCTGCTCCGCGGGTTTCCGGGAACCCAGCGCATCCGCGACGTCCGCAGTGCCGTCCAGGTGCATGGCACCCGTGGCGTAGGCCACCGCTCCGACGGCCATCAACGCCCCGAGGAACCACGATCCGGATGCAGCCGCGCTCCCCCAGCCCAGCAGACCAGCGGCTGCCCCGAGCAGCATCCCCAGCCAGGGAAGGGCGACGAGCCCGTCGGGGAAATCACGGTCAGCCCAGTCGTGTTTGCGCACCGGCAACCAGGTGTACATGGCGACTGCGCTGTGAAAGGCGCGCAGTGGACGCATCAGGACCCCTTGACCGACACGGGAATACCGGCCACGCACAACCAGACCCGGTCAACAACCGCTGCGACGCGCATGTTCAGGCGCCCCAACTGGTCGGTGAACAACCTGCCGGAGCTGGTGGCCGGGACCACGCCGAGTCCCACCTCGTTGCTGACACACACCACCGGCCTGCGGGTGGCTCGCAGCGCAACCAGGAACTCCTCCAGCCGGCCCTCCAGTCGGTCCAGGGCCTCCGGGTCCCGGTCCCAGCAACCATCGTCGAGCAGCCTCGTCAACCACACTCCCAGGCAGTCGACCAACATGGGAGTGGTGTCGTTACGGCTAAGCTCAGCGGCCAGATCGATGGTTTCGACAGTCTCCCAGTGGGAGGGGCGGCGGTCTCGGTGGATCCGGAGCCGCTCCACCCATTCGGGATCATCGGGACGCACCTCAGAGGTGGCCACGTAGGAAACCCCAGGTTCGCCGGCGAGCAGTGACTCCGCGAAGGTCGATTTCCCGGAGCGGGTTCCGCCCAGGATCAGCGCGGAACCTTTCACGCCTTCGACACTCCCTGACCGCTGAAGGTGCCCATCTCGTTCATTATCAGCGCAGCGGCCTTGACCAGCGGCAGCGCCAGGGCGCCGCCGGAACCTTCACCGAGCCGCAGGCCAAGATCGACCAGCCCGCGCAGGCCGAGGGCCTCGTGGGCAGCGGTGATGGCGGGTTCCACACCGGTGTGCCCAGCGATCAGGTAGCCGACAACGTCCGGGCAGATGGCGCGGGCGACCAGGGCCGCGGAGCAGGAAACCACCCCGTCGAGAACAACAGGAACGCGTCTGGCAGCAGCGGCCAGCATGAGTCCGGTCATGGCGGCGTGCTCAAAACCGCCTACAGTGGCCAACACGCCGACCGCATCTCCTGTGGCGAGCAGCTCCACGACCCCGCCGACCTCCAGTCCCTTCTCGATGACCGCCACTTTGTGAGCAAGCATCTCGTCATCGATTCCGGTTCCCCTGCCGGTGACCTCAGATACGGCCTTCCCGGTGAACGCGGCCGTCAAAGCCGCAGCGGGCGTGGTGTTGGCGAGCCCGACCTCGCCGGGAACCAGCAGGTCGACCCCGGCGTCAATGGCGGCGTTGGCGGCCTCGACCCCGATACCGATCGCTTCCAAGGCCTGCTCCACAGCCATCGCGGGCCCTTGGGTGAAGTCGGCGGTGCCGGCTGCGATGCGACGGTCCACGGTGCCCTCCGCGTGCTGCAACAAACCGACGTCGAACACCTCGGTTCCAGCCCCGAAGGCCCGGGAGATCACACTCACTCCGGCGAATCCGATAGCAATCCCGGCGGCCATTTGGACGCTGACCTCCTGCGGCCACGGAGTAACTGCCTGCGCGTAGACCCCATGATCAGAGGCGAAGACGATCACCTTCGGGTGTGAAGGCACCGGCGGCGGGCACTGGGCGGCGATTCCACACAGCCGCACCCCGATGGTTTCAAGTTCCCCAAGGGAACCCGGAGGTTTAGTCAGGTCGTCCTGCCGAGCGCGGCCCGCCTGGAGCCAGGCATCCTCGACAGGAGTGATACGGGCAGCGAGCTCGGACAGCTCGGCTGGGGTGAGGGCCATGTGGTCACGTCCTTAGCTTGATTGCCGATGCGGCTGACCGGTCCGGATCGTTGAAAACCGACCAGAGCGCACCGCCGAGGCTAGCATCCCTACTCAGAACAGCTTGATGGGGCTGATGATGTCAGCCAGGATCAGCACCACGCCGCCGATGAGCAGGAATCCACCAACCACGTAGGCCACCGGCAGCATCTTCGCGGTGTCGACAGGTCCCGGGTCGCTCCTGCCTCGCAGCCTTGCCATGCCGCGCCGCAGGGCCTCGTAGACCGCCCCGGCGATGTGGCCGCCATCGAGAGGAAGCAGTGGTACCAGGTTCAGCAGCGCGACGAACAGGTTGACACTACCCAGCAGCGACAACCATGTGACTGCGCGGTCCTGGATCGGCAGCGAATCCGCCACTGCGATCTCCCCCGCCACCCGGCTGGCGCCGACCACGGAGATCGGGCTGTTGATGTCGCGTTCGGCCCCGGTGGCGAGCCCGACCCCGACGTTCCAGACCCGCACGGGGAAGGAGGCCAGAGCAACCAACGACATCCGTGTCGTGTTCCACATCTGTCCCGCCGTCTCGATCACGCCGCCGCGGACCAGTTCCCGCCCGGGCGAGACGCCGAGGAAACCTGCCTCCACCGTGGAGGTTGGGTCGAGTTTGCCGGGCACCGACTGGATGATGGTGTTCACGGTAGGCAGCTCGATGGTTGTACCACCACGTTCGACCGTGATGGCCGCGGCGCCATCGCGGTTCGCGCGGATCAGGTCGGTCAGCTCATCCCAGTTGCTGACTCGGTGGCCATTGAAGGCAACCACCTTGTCCCCGACCATGACACCTGCCTGTTTCGCAGGGGTCTGAGGATCACCCTCTTGGCAGGTGGCAGGGGTGCGGCCCGCAGGAATGACGCAGTCGTTGACCACCGTCACATTCAGCGTTGACTGCCAGGTGCCGTGGAAGAGGTTGATTCCCAGGAAGATCAGAAAGGCCAGCAGAAGGTTCATGGCTGGCCCGCCGAGCATGACGATGACCTTCTGCCACACCGGTTTCTGGTGGAACAACCGTCCGTCGTCGGCGGAGGTGATCTCCTCGTACTCGTAGCTGCGAGCCCGGTCGGCCAGCCGGGTGAGCCAGCCCTTGGGCTTGTCCGACTGCTTCTCAGGCGGATACATCCCAACCAGCCTGACGTAGCCGCCGAGCGGGAACATCTTGAAACCGTACTCGGTCTCGCCCCGTTTCCGGGACCAGATGGTCCGACCGAATCCGACGAAGTACTGGGTCACCTTGACCCCGAAAATCTTGGCCGGCACGAGGTGTCCAATCTCGTGCAGGGCTATGGAGGCCATGATCAGGGCGAAGAACAGCAACGCCAGACCAATCAGTACAAGGGTGTTCAAGAAAGTTCCTCCACGAGTTCACGGGCACGTTGGCGTGCCGCGGCGTCCGCTGCCAGCACCGCGTCCACGGTCAGTTCGGAATCCGGGACATGCCCGGTCTCAAGGTGTTCGGCCAGGCACCGGGAAATCAGGTCCGTTATTCCCAAGAACCCGATCCTGTGGTCACAGAAGGCGTCCACCAGCACCTCATTGGCCGCGTTGTAAACGGCCGGGGCCGTACCGGCGGCCTTCCCTGCGCTGCGGGCCAGCTCAACAGCTGGGAAGGCCGAGTCATCCAAGGGTTCGAAGGTCCAGGTCGCAGGTCTCGTCCAGTCGCAGGCAGCCGCGGCCCCTGGAAGCCTGTCCGGCCAGGTCAACGCCAACCCGATGGGCAATCGCATATCCGGCGGTGAGGCCTGTGCCAGGGTTGAGCCGTCGGTGAACTCCACCATGGAGTGGACGACCGATTGGGGATGCACCGCTACGACGATGTCGTCAAGGCCGATGCCGTAGAGCAGGGCTGCCTCGATCAGTTCGAGCCCCTTGTTGACGAGGGTGGATGAGTTGATGGTGATGACCCGGCCCATTTTCCAGGTGGGATGGACCATGGCCTCCTCGGGTGTCACGTCCACGAGCCCCGCACGACTGCACCCTCGAAACGGCCCCCCAGATGCGGTCAAAATGAGCCGGGCCACCTCGTGGCGGCGTCCCCCGCGCAGAGCCTGGGCGAAGGCGGAGTGCTCGGAGTCGACGGCCACCAGCTGTTCCGGCGCAGCCAGATCGGTGACAAGTCTCCCACCAATCACGAGAGATTCCTTGTTCGCCAGCGCCAGGGTACGGCCTGCCCCCAGCGCAGCAAGAGTGGGCTCCAGCCCCGCAGCCCCCGTGATGGCATTGACCACCACGTCGCAGTCCAAGGTGGCCAGCTCAGTCGCCGCCCCGGGCCCAGTCAATAGTTGAGGCGCCCCGACCCCAAAGGCCGCGAGCTCGCGTGCCATGTCCGCTGCTCTCTCCGTCCGCGCCAGGGCCACGTACTCGGGTCGGAAACGCTTCACCTGCTCGGCCAGAAGGTCGATGTTGCCCCCCGATGCGGCCAGCGCCACCACATCAAATCGGTCGCGTCGGGAACCGATCACGTCAAGCGTCTGGGTGCCTATGGATCCGGTGGAGCCGAGTAGGACGATTCTTCGCACCAGGACAGTGTGTCACGACGCACCAACCGTGTCCCAGAACGACGTCGCCGGGCCCAATGCAGCCCGGCGACGTCGCGATGTCTCAGACGAGCCCGAAGGCTTGCATGGCGTTCGCCACCTTGATGAAACCAGTGATATTGGCGCCGACCACGTAGTCGCCGGGGACTCCGTACTCTTCAGCGGTGCCAGCACACATGTCGTGGATGTTGCGCATGATGCCGGTCAGGCGTTCCTCGGTGTACTCGAAGCTCCACGAGTCGCGCATGGCGTTTTGCTGCATTTCCAGACCCGAGGTGGCCACACCTCCGGCATTCGCAGCCTTGCCTGGGGCGAACAGCACCCCGGCACCCTGGAAGGCATGGATGCCCTCGGGAGTGGTGGGCATGTTGGCGCCCTCGGCCACGGCTTTGACGCCGTTGCGGATCAGGATGGCGGCGTGTTCCCCGTTCAGCTCGTTCTGGGTGGCGCAGGGCAGGGCGACGTCCACGGGGACGTCCCAGATCGAACCGCCACTGCCCAGTTCGGCACCGTCGCGGCGGGAGGCGTAGTCGGCGATACGACCACGTTCCACCTCCTTGACCTGCTTCAGCAACCCGACATCGATGCCCGCCTCGTCGACGACGTAGCCGGAGGAATCGGAGCAGGCGACGACCTTCCCGCCGAGCTGCTGAACCTTCTCGATGGCGTAGATGGCCACGTTCCCGGAACCCGAAACCGCGACGCGCTTGCCGTCGAAGGTGTCGCCGCGGGTCTTCAGCATTTCCTGTGTGAATGCCACGACGCCGTAGCCGGTGGCCTCGGTGCGAACCAGCGAGCCACCCCAGTCGAGGCCCTTGCCGGTCAGAACACCGGACTCATAGCGGTTGGTGATCCGTTTGTATTGGCCGAACATGTAGCCGATCTCGCGGCCACCGACGCCGATGTCACCAGCGGGCACGTCCGTGTATTCACCCAGGTGGCGGTACAGCTCAGTCATGAAGGACTGGCAGAAACGCATCACCTCGGCATCGGACCTGCCGTGCGGGTTGAAATCGGAGCCGCCCTTGCCGCCGCCGATGGGCAGACCGGTCAGGGAATTCTTGAAGATCTGCTCAAATCCCAGGAATTTGATGATGCCCAGATAGACAGAAGGATGGAACCGCAGACCACCCTTGTAGGGGCCGAGAGCCGAGTTGAACTCGACGCGGAAACCACGGTTGACCTGCACCGTTCCTCGGTCATCCACCCAGGGGACGCGGAAGATGATCTGACGCTCGGGCTCGCAGATGCGCTCCAGGATTTTATCCTCGAGGTAGTCCGGGTTCTTCTTGACAACGGGCTCGAGGCTCTCGAAGACCTCCCGGACGGCCTGGTGGAACTCGGCCTCACCGGGGTTACGAGCAACCACGGATTCGAAGATGGACTGCAGCTGCTGATCCATTCGGACTCCTCGCTAGTCGATTTTCAGGTTTTGACTTGCGGAAGCCTAGCCCCGGTTTGTGAACACGACGTTTCAGTCCAGAAACAGACTCACGCCCCGGTGATCTCGCGAGCCGCAAGCTGTCCGCAGGCCCCATCGATCTCGGACCCACGGGTGTCGCGCAGCGTCACGGGCACCCCGCGTCCTCGAAGCGTGGCCACGAAAGCGGCTTCATCTTCAGGTCTGGAAGCCGTCCACCGCGACCCCGGAGTCGGGTTGAGGGGAATCAGGTTGACGTGCACCCACCCCCAGTTTCCGCGCCGTTTCAGGACGTCCGCGAGCAGGTTCGCGCGGGAGACGGAGTCGTTGATGTCGCGCATCAAGGCATACTCGATGCTGACGCGGCGCCTTGTGATCCGGGCGTATTCCCAGGCTGCGTCGACCACCTCAGCAACGCTCCACCGGTTGTTCACCGGAACAATCTCATTGCGCAGGTCGTCATCGGGGGCGTGCAGGGACACCGCGAGGGTCACGGGAAACCCCTCCCCAGCCAGGCGTCCGATCTGGGGCACCAGACCAACGGTGGAAACTGTGATGCCCCGGGCACTCATTCCGAAGCCTCCGGGCACGGGAGCGGTGAGGGTACGGATAGTTCCCACTACCGCCTTGTAGTTGGCCAGCGGCTCCCCCATTCCCATGAAGACGATGTTGTTGAGCCGACCGGTGCCCCCCGGAACCTCGCCTGCGGCGAGCATCCGGTTGGCCGCAAAGGCCTGAACGGTGATCTCGGCCCGTGACAGGTTACGTTTCAGCCCACCCTGTCCGGTGGCGCAGAAGGGGCACGCCATTCCGCAGCCCGCCTGGGAACTGATGCACAGGGTGGAACGGTTCGGATACCGCATGAGCACGGATTCCAGAAGGGATCCGTCATGCAGTCGCCACAGAGTCTTGACGGTGCGTCCCCGGTCGGCGGTCAGCCGACGCACCTGGGTGAGCAGGAGTGGGAAGAGCTGCTCGGCCAGGTCTTCCCGAATCGCTGCAGGCAGGTCCGTCCAGGCCGTGACCTCATCACTCAGACCATCAAAGACGTGCCGGGAAATCTGGTCAGCTCGGAAAGCGGGCAGGCCAAATGACTCCATGGCGTCACGGCGTTCGGGAATGTCGAAGTCGAGCCAGTGCTTCGGAGCCTTGCCACGACTGGGAGCGTCGAAGACCAGCGGAAGACGCGTCGGCATGTCATCCCCCCAGGCTCAGGTTCAGGACGAGCCAGCCCACCGGTATCGCCACCAACATCGAATCCAGTCGATCCATGAACCCGCCATGTCCGGGAAGAAAGTTTGACATGTCCTTCAACCCGACGTCTCGTTTGATCAGAGATTCGACGAGATCACCCAGCGTCGCGGCAGGGGCAACGCACAACCCAAGGACCAGGCCGAGCACCCAGGACGCACCCAGGCACCAGACCGTCGCCACCGCCCCGATGATCGCGGCGGTAATCATGGAACCCGCGAATCCCTCCCACGTCTTGGAGGGTGAGATGTGCGGAGCCATTTTGTGCTTTCCCAGCAGGCTACCGACAGCGTAGGCACCGGTATCGGAGGCCACCACGCAGGCCACCACCGCGATGATCCGCCGGGTGCCGCCTGGTTCGGTCATCATCAACGGTATAAAAACCCCCATCAGCGGGATGTAGGCGATAATCAACGCGCTGGCGGCAATGTCACGGATAAAGCCTTCTCTCGCCAGCAACAATCGCGCCACCAGACATGCGATCACCGTCCCACAGACGCAGATCACAGCGAAAGTGGTGGGCGGTAGTCCCAAATTCCATCGGAACATCGCGTAGGCGCCGAGGACACTGACGAGGGTGCCCGCGACTATGGTTTTCACCTGCGCGTGCATTCCCTTGCGAAGCAACGCCTGGTGGATCTCAACGACGGCCATGCTCAGCGACGCGGCAGAGATCAGCACGAAGAACCACGGGGCCCACAGCAGACCAACAGCCAGAGCAGCCAGGAGACCGAGCCCGACGCCGATGGCCATCGGGAGATCCCGACCAACCTTCGGCGCCGGTATTGCCTGGGCTGACTCCTGAGACGACATCAGACCTCGCTGAGCTCAACTTCCTTGCCTTTGAGCAGCTCGTCAACCGCATCCACGTATTTCTTGGTGGTCACATCCATAGCCTTTTCCGCCCGAGCCAGTTCATCCTCACTGATCTCAGAGCTCTTCTCGAGCTTCTTCAGCGCATCAATGGCGTGTCGGCGAATGTTGCGCACAGCGATGCGCGCGTCCTCGGCCTTGGCCTTGGCGAGTTTGATGTACTCCTTGCGGCGCTCCTCCGTGAGCTGCGGCATGACGACCCGGATGGCATTGCCGTCGTTGCTCGGATTGACTCCGAGATCCGCTTCCCGGATGGCCTTCTCTATGGCCGCGATGGCACTTCGGTCGAAGGGGGTGATCAGCATGGTCCGAGGATCGGGCGAGTTGAATGTCGCGAGCTGCTGCAGGGGCGTCGGCGCCCCGTAATAGTCGGCGTTGAGCCGGCTGAACATGGCAGGATGGGCCCTGCCTGTACGAATGGTCGACAGATCCTCGCGGGCATGGTCTACTGCCTGCTGCATCTTGGACTGGGTTTCCTTTTCGACGTCGGCGATCATTGCCGCTCTCCTTTGCCTGTGTGGGTTGTCAGCGGGAAACGAACGTCCCGATGGGTTCACCCTGCACGACGCGGCCAATGTTGCCCCGCTCGGACAGGTTGAAGAAAATGATGTTGAGGGCGTTGTCCCGGGCCAACGCGATGGCGGTGGCGTCGGCAACTTTGAGATCCCAGGACAGGAATTCGTCATGGGTCAAGCGCTCATACCGCTTCGCCTCCGGGTTGGTGCGTGGATCCGAGTCATAGACCCCATCCACACCCTGCTTGCCCATGAGCAACACCTCGGCACCGATCTCGAGGGCCCGCTGAGCGGCGACGGTGTCGGTGGAGAAGTAGGGCATCCCCGAACCGGCACCAAAGATGACCAAACGCCCCTTCTCGAGGTGACGTTCTGCACGGCGCGGGATGTAAGGTTCAGCGACCTGAGCCATGTTGATGGCCGACTGGACGCGGGTGTGGATTCCTTCCTTCTCCAGGAAGTCCTGAAGCGCGATGGCATTCATGACGGTCCCGAGCATGCCCATGTAGTCGGCCCGGTCCCGCGCCATGCCGTTGTTGCTCAGCTCAGCTCCACGGAAATAGTTGCCACCACCCACCACCACGGCTACCTGAGTGCCGCTGGAAACCACCGCAGCTATCTCCTTGGCGATGCTCGAGATGACGACAGGGTCAACCCCCAGCTTCCCTCCGCCGAAAACTTCTCCCGAGAGCTTCAGCAGCACGCGCTGATGCGGCTTGTTCATGGGACCTACCTTCCTGGTGGGTGACGCGTCACGGCACACAATATCGTCCCAAGCGAAACAAGCGCGCCCCCTGTCAGGGAACACGCTTGTTTCACTTGATTCGGTTCAGGAGCCCACGGCCAGTCGCGCGAAGCGCTTAATCTCGACTCCTGCGGCTTTCAGGACGTCACCAACGGTCTTCTTGTCCTCCCAGACAGCGGGCTGATCCAGCAGCACAACGTCCTTGTAGAACCCACCAAGACGACCTTCGATGATGCGCGGGAGCGCACCCTCGGGCTTGCCTTCCTCGCGGGCGGTGGCCTCGGCGATACGGCGCTCGTTCTCAACCACCTCGGCAGGAATCTCCTCACGGGAGACGTAGACCGGGCTCATGGCGGCGATGTGCATCGCGACCTGGTGGACGAGGGTTTCGTCGCCACCGGCGTACTCGACCAGAACACCGACCTGGGGCGGCAGGTCAGAGGCACGGCGGTGCAGGTACAGATGGGTGTCGCCGTCGTAGTTGGCCACATTGACCAGGGACAGGTTCTCGCCGATCGTGGCGGCCAGCGACTGCACGGCCTCCTGGACGGTCGCAGAACCCAAGGGCGCAACCTTGGCAGCCTCGAGATCCTTGGCTCCGGAGGAGGCAATAGCCTCGACGATCTGGTCGGCCAGCCCGACGAACTCGGCATTCTTGGCCACGAAATCGGTCTCGGCGGCGAACTGGATGAGGATTCCGTCCTTGCCAGCGACGATGCCGTTGGTCGCTTCGCGGTCGGTGCGCTTGGCAGCCTTCGCGAGCCCGGAGATGCGGAGCAGCTCGATGGCCTTCTCGTGATCTCCCTCGGCCTCGGTGAGGGCCTTCTTGGCGTCCATCATGCCTGCGCCAGTGGCGTCTCGCAGCTTCTTGACGTCAGCAGCAGTGATTGCCATGTCAGTTTCCCGTCTTGTCGTGTGGAATTACTCGGACTCGGTCTTGGCAGGGGCCGCGGTGGTTTCCGACGCCTCCGCGGCGGCGTTCTCGCCCTGAGCCAGGAGCTCGCGCTCCCAATCGGGCATGGGCTCTGCCTCGGTTTCCTCGCCGCTGCGACCGGAGGAGCGCTGGATCAAGCCCTCGGCGACGGCATCGGCGATGACCCGGGTCAGCAGGGCGACCGATCGAATGGCATCGTCATTGCCGGGAACCGCGTAGTCAACCTCATCGGGATCGCAGTTGGTGTCGAGGATCCCGACGATGGGGATACGAAGCTTGCGAGCCTCGTCCACGGCGAGGTGTTCCTTCTTGGTATCAACCACCCAGACGGCCTGCGGGGTGCGGACCATGTCTCGGATGCCACCGAGGGTCTTGCTCAGCTTGTTCTTCTCACGCTCGAGGTGCAGTAGTTCCTTCTTGGTCAGGCCGCTGCTGGCGGAGTCGGTCAGATCCATCCCCTCGAGTTCCTTGAGGCGCTGGATCCGTTTCGTGACTGTATGGAAATTGGTGAGCATGCCGCCCAACCAGCGTTGGTTGACATACGGCATACCAACCCGGGTGGCCTGTTCGGCGATGGCTTCCTGGGCCTGCTTCTTGGTCCCAACGAAGAGCACCTGGCCGCCACGGGCGACGGTGGACTTGACGAACGAGAAAGCGCTGTCGATGTAGCTGAGCGACAGCTGGAGGTCGATGATGTAGATCCCGTTGCGCTCGGTGAAGATGAACCGCTTCATCTTCGGGTTCCAGCGGCGGGTCTGGTGCCCGAAGTGAACTCCGGACTCGAGAAGCTGACGGGCGGTCACGACGGCCATGGCCGTTCCTTTCACGATGGACGCGGTCACGCCCATCCTTGTCAATGGCGAGTGAGGCTCGCGCGGGTGGTTGTTCTACTGACCCCTCTGGGGTCTTCCTGATACGCCCGGCGGCGGCACCCACGACGCGAAATCCCGGGACCACACCACCACCGACGGTTCCCGTTGCGGCGCATGCGATGTCAATCGGGCCAGCCGATTGCGCGGCCAATCCTATTCCCGGCTGAGCAAGGTTTTCAACACGAGGCACAACATTCGCTGGCCCCGGAGGCCGTCCCGTCCCGCCTTCCAGAGTGCATGACATGAGGAAGGCACTGCTCACACTGACTCTTCTGACGCTGGCCATTTTCCCCGCGTTGGCGCACGCGGATGCAGGTTTGGTTCTCTCGGCTCCCGTCCCGGGCGCGCTGTTGCGCCCCTTCGACGGCGGCACCTCCCCTTATTCCGCGGGGCACCGTGGTGTTGACCTGGCTGCCGACGAGGGGGCGGAGGTGCGTTCCGCGGCAGTTGGAAAGATCTACTTCAACGGGGAAGTCGCAGGACGACCATCAGTTTCCGTTGAGCACGGCAACGGATTGCGCACCACCTACACTCCCGTCACCGGGTCCCTGCCCAAAGGAACGCAGGTCAATGCTGGTGATGTGATTGGGCATCTGGCGGGACCACCACACTGCGATCCCCGGTACTGCTTGCACTGGGGTCTGACTGACGGCACCACGTACTACGACCCAATGCTCTACCTGAAGTCCCCACCCATCCGATTGCTGCCGCATGGTACGAACCCGCCCCCAGTTGCCTGGCTTCCGCCCGCCCAGACTCCAGGACCGGCACCCGAACCCGGTTCCCTGCCTGTGGCCGGCCCCATCACCAGCCCGTTCGGGATGCGGGTGCATCCGGTCACCGGGGTCCTGAAACTCCATGACGGGGCGGACATCGGGGCGGCCTGTGGCACCGCAATTCACCTTCCCTGGGCTGGGACAGTGGTCTCTGCCGGCTACGACGGCGGATACGGCTACCGGGTGGTGGTGGAACATTCCGGGATCCGCACCGGATACGCCCACATGCCGGGAATCGAGGTTGCGGCGGGTCAAACCCTCGAGGCAGGAGCCGTGGTGGGGCACGTCGGCAGCACGGGTTACTCCACGGGCTGTCACCTGCATTGGATGGCCTGGCGGAACGGCCAGGTGATTGACCCCCTCACCCTGGTTCGCTGATTCCCTCAGGCCCGGGGATGGGCCAAAACGGTAACAGCTCCTATTCCCCCGATGAGCCTGATTCCCTCAGGCCCGGGGATGGGCCTGCAGGAAGGCTGCCCGGAGCCGTTCGTTGGTGACATGGGTGTAGCGCTGAGTAGTCGCCACGGATGCGTGTCCCAACAGTTCCTGAACGCTGCGCAGGTCCGCTCCCCCGGCCAGCAGATGAGTGGCCATGGCGTGCCGCAGCGCGTGAGGACCAACAGATACCCCACCCGCCGCGGTGGCGGCGTGGACCACGCGGCGAGCAACCCTGGGGTCGAGGCCACCGCCTCGGGCACCGAGGAATAACCGGGGCGGACTGGCCGGTCCCGCCACACGGTCTCGGACCGCCAACCACGCGTCGAGGGCTCGCCGAGCCGGGGCACCCATGGGGACTGTGCGTTCCTTGTCGCCCTTACCCAACACACGCACCGTCGAGTTCTCGAAATCAACATCGCGCAATCCCAGCCCACAGGCCTCCGAAATACGCAGCCCACTGGCGTAGAGCAACTCGACCAGTGCCACATCGCGCAGCGCTATCGGATCACTCTCTGCGGCTGCCGCGGCCAAGGACGCGATGGAATCGCTCACCTGGGTTTCGGTAGGCACCTCAGGCAGGCTGCGTGGCCGCCGTGGGGCACGAAGCCGGATCGCCGGGTCCGATGCGATGAAACCCTCTCTGCGCGCCCAAGCGAAGAAACCTCGGGCGCAGGAGACACGGCGTTGTAGGGTCGCCGGTTCGGCGCCGGAATCGACCTGTTGGGCCAGCCAGGAACGTAGGTGCGCAAGGGTGATACGACCTGGCGGAACCGGAACTGACGAAGCCATACTCACCAGGTCTGCCTGGTAGGCGCGGACCGTGTTCTGGGACAGGCCCCGTTCGCTCTCCAGATGGCGTCGGTACTCGGCGGTCAACGTAGTCCAGGGCCCTTCCATAGCGTCAAGTGTTGCAGCGGGGATACTGTTGCTCTGCACGACGAACCGGAGAACAGGAAGATCGATGCCCGAGGACCTCACCACCGGCGGCCGCATCCGTCCCATCACCCGCTGGGGCACCCCTGTGATGCACGCAACCACCACGCCCGTCACCGAGTTCGGAAATGAACTGCACGAGCTCATTCGCGACATGTTCGCAACGATGCGAGCGGCCGAGGGGGTCGGCCTGGCCGCTACTCAAGTGGGGGTCGGGATGTCCGTTTTCATCTACGAGTGCCCAGACGCCGACGACTGCATCCAGCGCGGGGTGGTCTGCAATCCGGTAGTGGAGCTTCCCACGGGCAAGGACCGCAACCTCGACGTCACCGAGGAGGGTTGCCTGTCATGGCCCGGCGGCTACTCCGGGGTTCCTCGCCCCGACAAGGTCATCTGTCGGGGTCAGGACGCCTACGGCAAGGAGATCGAACTGCTCGGCACTGGGCTGCTTGCCCGTTGTTTCCAGCACGAGACCGACCACCTGAACGGCACCGTGTTCGGGGATCGCATCTCGGACCGCTCTCGCAGGAAACTCGATGCTCAGGTGGCCGACCTGGCGTGGCGTTACCCCGAGGACTGGCCGGTTTCCCCGAAACGGGATTCCGCACCACGCCCCGGCGAGGAGTGAGCCGGACCGGCGGCAGCCACGATCCGGAATGCGGGACACATTTCGCCGCGGCCAGCTGAAAGAATCAGCACTGATGGTGAACCACGGCGGTATCGCCCAATAGTGAAAGCGAAACATGAGCATCCGACCCCGTCTGCTGGCCCTTGCCTCGGCCTCGGCACTTCTCCCTGCATTCCTTGGAATCTCCGCCCTGCCTTCCTGGGCAATTCCTACCCTCACCGACGCCCACCCGATACCGATCGGCGCGGTGCAGGGCGCCGGTACAACCAGCCCGTACACGGGGCGCACCGTGGTCGTCGAGGGTGTGGTGACTGGTGATTTCCAGGGCGAGAATCAGCTGGGAGGTATCTTCATTCAGGACACAGGTGATGGGGACGAGGACACCAGCGATGGAATCTTCATCCACGACAAGGGTACGAACGACCTGGAGGTCGGGGACCGGGTGCAGGTCAAGGGGAAGGTGAGCGAGTACAAGGACCAGACCCAGATCACCCCCACCGCGGTGGAGAAACTGGGTGGCGGCGACGCGGTGGCTCCGCTCGAGCTGAGCCTTCCGGTCACCGACTGGGAGCGACACGAAGGCATGCTTCTCAGATTCCCTCAGTCCCTGAGCATCCTCGATTCCCACAATTTCGATCGCTACGGGGAACTCACCTACGGCACGGACCGGCAGTGGGCCCCAACCGGCATCGTCGATCCGGGGCAGTCTGCCATCGACCTGCTGGCCAGCAACAACGCGAACCGCCTGACGGTCGATGACGGACGCACATCCCAGAATCCCACCCCCGCCATCCACCCGAACGGGAAACCGATGGCCAAGGACAACTACTTCCGCAGCGGCGATCAGGTTGCGAACCTGACCGGCGTGCTGGGCTACAGCTTCGGTTCCTACCGATTGCAGCCGACCACAGGTGCCGACCACACCGCCAGCAACCCCCGTCCTCCCGTCCCGGAGAAGCAGGGGAACTTGCGGGTCGCGTCATTCAATGTGCTGAACTACTTCACCACCCTCACCTCGGATGACTCCCGGGCTCGGGGGGCAGACACCCCGGAGGAGTTCCAGCGGCAGCAGGCGAAGATCGTCGCGGCTATGACCGCTCTTGACGCTGATGTCTTCGGGTTGATGGAGATCGAGAACAACGGCACCGCTGTCGACGATTTGGTGGCAGCCCTCAACGCCAGGGCCGGGGAGGGCAGCTACGCCGCGGTGAAAACGGGAAAGGTCGGCAGTGACGCCATTTTCCAGGCTTTCGTCTACAAACCGACGACGGTGGAACCGGTTGGTTCCGCCGAAACCCTGAGTTTCGGCAGCACAGGGAGCCGGCCCTCGCTGCTTCAGACCTTCCGTCACAAGGACTCCGGTGAGCTGGTCAACGTGTCGGTCAACCACTTCAAGTCAAAAGGTTCGGCCTGCAAGAGCGATCCCGACACGGGAGACGGCCAAGGAAACTGCAACCAGACCCGCAACAAGGCTGCGGAGGACCTCGTTTCCTGGCTCCAGGACGACCCGACCGGCCAGGGCGCCGCGCGCACAGTGATCATCGGCGACCTCAACTCCTACGACCACGAGGATCCGGTGAAAACCCTCGTCGAGGGGGGCTACGCCGACATGGAGAAGAAATTCACCGGCGAACAGGCCTATTCCTACGTCTTCGACGGCATGTCCGGCTACCTGGATCACGCGCTCGCGAACCAGGCCGCGGAAACCAGCATCGTGGACGCCAGAGCCTGGCACATCAACGCGGATGAGGCGGACATCTTCGACTACGACATGACCTACAAGAAGACAGCGGAGCAGGAGCTCTACAGCCCCGATCCGTATCGTTCCTCCGACCATGACCCGGTAGTGGTGAGCCTCCAGTTCGGGAACCCTGAAAGCCCGATGCCCTCATCGCCGACCCCTGCCGAGCCCACACCGTCGAGATCTATCCTGCACCCCGGCCTACCGAAAACCAGTAGTTGATCACAGCCGCAGCCAGTGGGCGAAAATGGCTGCAGCGGTGGCGACGTTCAACGAATCAACCCCCGCCGCCATCTCGATTCCAAGACGGACATCCGCGGCCTCCAGCCAGTCGTCACTGAGCCCATGCCCCTCGGATCCGAGCAACAGGGCCAGTTTCTCCGGGGCCCGGTAATCGGTCAGTGGCGTGGCCTCCGGTGAGAGGGTGGTGGCGGCCAGTTCGAACCTGGCGGCCCGGAACCGGGCGAGGTCCGTGACGGAATCGGTCATGCGATGCCACCCGACCTGAAAGCAGGTCCCCATGGAGGCCTTGATGGCCCGCCGGTAGAGGGGATCCGCTCCGCCCGGGGAGATCACCACGGCATCCCACCCGAGGGCGGCGGCGACGCGGATGATGGATCCGACGTTCGCGTGGTCGACGAGGTCTTCGCACACCAGGACGCGACGGGCACCGAGGATGACCTCCCACGGCGTCTCATCGGGTCGTTCGAAGCTCGCGAGGGCCCCACGGTGCACGTGGAAGCCACTCACCTGCTCGATCAGCCGGTCATCGGCCACCAGGCACGGCACGTCGGGCCGTGCCGCGAGCACATCCCCCAAGCTGGGCAGCCATTTCGCAGCCAACAGGAAAGACCTGGGACGGCATCCGGCCTCGGCGGCCCGTCGGATGATCTTGTCGCCCTCCGCGATGAAGATTCCTCGCTCCCCCTCCAGACTGCGTCGAAGCTGCGAGTCCCGCAGCGAGACGTAGTCACCCATCCGGGGGTCGTTAGGATCGGCGACGTCGAGGCGCATGCGCGCAAGAGTAGCGAAAAATTCATTGGTTAGGACCGATTTCCAAGATGAAAACCACCCCCCCCAGCCCGCCACTGGTCGATGGATGATCATTCGCCTGCGCCAGGCAATGAGAGTTGTTCATGGATCGCACTTTGGCAAGCAAGCCATGCGTGGAATGTTACAGATGCCCCCTGACAGGGCTTGTCGTATGCAGAATTCTTTTGCGCTGCCTCCGGAAGATTAGCCCGTCAACCCTGCCGGCTTGGTTGCGCCGGCTTCCTCATTTCTCACCTTCCCTGAAGGCTTACCGGTCTTGCAGCCACATGCCAGCGATGCAAACACACACCCCTCAACCAGTATCCTGCGATGAGCCTCGCTGTTTGATTTCGACCACCTGCTGCCACAAATACGTTTTTGTCAATAAAACCTGGCCTCTCGCAACCCTCCGGCTTATTTATATTTTGATCTGCGGAATTTCAGCACCGTCCGGCCCCAGAACCCGTCGGTTTCCCACAGGGCTTTGTAGATCAACATCCAATAGAGCGATATTCGAATCCGGTTGACAAGATTTCGCACTCGAGGTTTTCGATTCTTCCTCGGGGGAGGAGCTTACCGACAAACGGATTTCAGTCTCCGTCTCGGTCACCGCATAGACCGTGGTCTCGCAGTCAGATTTCCAGCTGAATGGCAGTCGCGCCACGAGGTCAGTGCTTTCCCGGGGCCGATATCGCAGCCCCCAACCCCCCTTGACGCTGGTGCCGATGAGATAGCTAAGAAAACTCGGTTCGGAGCGCTCGTTATCATAAGGAAGCCATCCGACCGGCGCCAATCCACCCTCGATTTTATCCAAGTTTTCCTTTCTCAAAGAACTTTCACGAGGATATCTGACGACGACCTCACTGCCAGGGACCCCGAAGACCTCGCGAGCCCGACGAGCAAACTCCGGATACCCCAACTCCTCCCGCTCCTCTTTTTGACTTCGCTCCAATGCCCGATTATCTTTCTCTCGCTGCTCGGAAGCCGCTTTCTGACTCAAGATAAGAGCACCTATCGAAATCACGATCACCACAATCGCCACAATCGCGCTTATGCGTTGCATCGTATAGGCAGCATCGCTGGGTTCATTCGCCTCGGGATTTTTGTATTGCCACCCTTGCGTGATTCGCCACATCTCGCGCGGCACCACGGCCCAAGCGAGACTAAAAACAATTACAACGATCAAAATACCCACATCATGGCCAGATTCTCCCAACAACTCTTATTACATGTCCACCCAAAGGCCCTGCTGTCGCAGCGGCGAAACATGACTGAGGATGAGTTTATTCTATCATTCCATGGTTCATTCTCTGTTGATCGCTCTAGATACCGAAAGCCGCTGGCCGTATCGGAGAGGTCACACGAATTTCCGGTTTCGCGGCTGAGAATCAGCTTTTTCAGAGTCCTCAAGGAGCTGCAGGCATCCGCTCCCCTCCTGCGGGCTACCCTCGGGACGTGATGCGAAAAATCCTGGCAGCCGCGTTGGCGTTGATCTCCCTGCTGTCGCTGGTCCACCTGGGCCGCACCACCCTGCCCGGGCTGCGCGGCCCGGATGTGGTCGCCTCCCAACTCTCCTGGCTGGCCGGAAAGGCGCCATCGGCCGCATCCGAGATGCAAGCGCTGTTTCCCGAGGGCGAGTTCTTCACCTGGGCTTTGACCGGCCTGGCAGCCGGGAATCTGGCCCGTTCGGGTCACGATCCCCGACACCATCTCGCGCTCCTGGAACGGGTCATCGCCGAAACCGGAAACCCGGTGGTCGCCGGTCGCTTCGGCACCAATGACCTGCTGCAGCACGGAACCTTCTACCACGGCTGGCGGCTGCTCCTGCTGGTGGACCGCACCGCCCTGACCGGGGATGCGACGTACCTGGCCGAGGTCTCCTCAGAGGCCCGCGCCATCGCGGCGGCACTGGATGAGAATCCCCTGCCGTCGTCCTACCCCGGTGCGGCGTGGCCCTGTGACGTCGTCGTGGCGCTCGCCGCCGTGCACCGGGCCAGCCAGCTCGTCGAGGTTCCCGGACTGGCCGGCGTCACGAAACGCTGGTTTGAGGCGATGGATGCGCACCGGGATCCGAGCAACGGGTTGCTGGTTCACCAGCGTGGGGAGTCTCGGGCACGCGGCGCATCGCAGTCGCTCATCCAAGTGTTCCTGCCCGACATCGATCCGGAGCGGGCGGCCCGCGAGTGGGCGATCTACAAGCAAGCCTTCCTGTCCCCGACACTGGGGTTGGTGGGAATCCGGGAACACGCTCACGGCATCGACGCCCCCGGGGACGTGGATTCCGGGCCACTCATCAACGGGATCTCGGCCAGCGCCTCCGCAGTAACGCTGGCGGCTGCCCGTCGCCACGGGGACGCCGAACTCGCCACGGTCCTGGACCGGGAGGCCGACCTGCTCGGCATGCCGCTGCCGACCGGATCGGGAACGGCCTTCGCCCTCGGATTTCTGCCCGTCGGGGATGCCTTCGTCGCATGGGCACGTTCAGTCCCGCTCGGGGAGGCCACCGGTGATCCCGCTCCCCAACCTTGGTGGTGGCTCATGTGGCTGACAGCCCTCCTTCCCGGCGCCGCTGGAGGGGCTTTGTGGTTCGGGAGGAAGAGGCCCCGCGGGAAACCGTCCCCGCCATGATCCGCTCGCTTTCCCTACGGAAAGGCTTCACGAAAGAACTGTAGGCTCTCCTCTCGTGTGGTCGAAGATGAAGGACCCGTTCCTGCTCTACATCCTGCTCTCCGCTCTGATCGGGTTCCTACTACCGACCTCCGGAGCAGCCACCGATGTCCTCGACTGGGCGACGAAAATCGCGATCTTCCTGCTGTTCCTCGGCTACGGAGCGCGCCTGTCGACAGCCGAGGCGTGGGCCGGTCTGAAGCACTGGCGGCTGCACCTGACGATCTTCGCCTGCACCTTCGTGGTGTTCCCAATCATCGGTCTGGGTCTATTGCACCTGCCCTGGTACTCCCCCGGTCTGGCGCTGGGGCTGGCTTTCCTGACGCTGGTGCCGTCCACGGTGCAGTCGTCGATCACGTTCACGTCCATAGCCGGCGGCAATATCGCGGGGGCCATCGTTTCGGCCACCACGTCGAACCTGCTCGGGGTGATCCTGACGCCGTTGCTGATGATGGCTCTGCTGCCCACCACGGGCTCCGCCCCCATCGGGTGGGGTTCCTTCGGCGCCGTGATGGTCCAGTTGTTGCTGCCCTTCATCCTCGGGCAGTTCTCACGCCCCTGGACCGCAGACTTCATGGCACGCAACCGCAAGAACCTCAAGTGGCTGGACCAGGGCGTGATCTGCCTGGTGGTCTACGGCGCCTTCGGAGACCTCCGCCGCAATGGCATCACCGCAACCAGCACGGAGCTGCTGATCATGCTGGCGCTGTGCCTTGTCACCCTGGCGTTCATGTTGTGTTTCACCCGGCAACTCGCCCGATTCCTCGGGTTCGGTCGCGCCGACGAGATCGCCATCGTCTTCTGCGGCACGAAGAAATCCCTAGCGACGGGGGTGCCGATGGCGACGGTACTGTTCGCAGGCCAGGCCGTGGGGTTGATCGTCTTCCCACTGATGGTCTTCCATACCCTCCAACTCATAGCCTGCACCATCATTGCGCAGCGCTACGCGGCAGCCGATGGCGCAGAGAACCGGCAGCGTGACCAGGATTCCTGACCGTGGAAACGACCGCGCCGGTCAGCCCATGACGACTTTGAGCGCGATGGCTGAGAACCGTCGCCACCGGGAGACCAGCAGTACTCGATCGCGTCACGGAGCGCTGTCTGCCACATCACGGCCTCCGGATACCCGACGAATGCGGCGCCCGTCCTCCTTTCCGGAGAGCGGGCGCCCCATTCATCAATACAGCCAACAGCCTCGGTGATATCCCAGCATCACTCGTCGGCGGCGCTCGGGTGGGTCATGTCGGCGGGAACCACCCACTGGTCGAACTGTTCGTCGGTCAGGAAACCGAGTTCCAGAGCCGACTCGCGAAGCGACAGGCCCTTGTGGTGGGCGTTCTTCGCGATCTTGGAAGCCTTGTCGTAGCCGATGTGTCGGTTGAGGGCGGTGACCTGCATCAGGTTGGTGTCCAGGTTGGCCTGGATCCGTTCCGTGTTCGGTTCAATGCCGTAGGCACAGTTGGAATCGAAGGAGACGCAGGCGTCGCCAAGCAGCTGGATGGACTCGAGCACGCACCAGGCCATGACCGGCTTGAACACGTTGAGCTGGAAGTTGCCTTGGGAGCCCGCGAAACCGACGGTGGCGTCGTTGCCGAAGACCTTCGTGGCCACCATGGTCATGGCCTCGCACTGGGTGGGGTTCACCTTGCCGGGCATGATGGAGGATCCGGGCTCGTTCTCGGGGATGAGCAGCTCGCCGATGCCGTTGCGGGGGCCAGATGCGTACCAGCGCACGTCGTTGGCGATCTTCATCAGGGCGTCGCCCAGAACCCGCAGCGCACCGGAGACCAGCACCAGCGCGTCGTGGGCACCCAGCGCCGCGAAGAGGTTGGCGGCCTGCTTGAACTCGATGCCGGTCTCCTCGGAGATCTTCTCGGCGGTGAGCGCCCCGAACTTCGGATGGGCATTCAGGCCGGTGCCGACGGCGGTGCCGCCGATCGCCAGTTCACGGGCGCGCGAGTCGGCGTACTCGATGCCTTCCAGGGCGAAGTCAATTTGGGCCACCCAGCCAGAGAACACCTGGCTGAGGCGGATCGGAGTGGCGTCCTGCAGGTGGGTGCGCCCCACCATGATCACGTCGTCGTACTGCTTGGCCTTCGTGTCCAGGGTGTCACGAAGTTTCCGGACCCGCGGATACATGGCCGCCAGCTCGTTGACCACCGCAATGTGCATGGCCGTCGGGAAGGTGTCGTTGGATGACTGGCCGCGGTTGACGTGGTCGTTGGGGTGGACGGGGGTCTTGGTGCCGAGTTCCCCTCCGGCCAGTTCGATGGCGCGATTGGAGATGACCTCGTTGACGTTCATGTTGGACTGGGTGCCGGATCCGGTCTGGAATACCACCAGCGGGAAGTGGTCATCCAGTTTGCCTTCGATGACCTCATCACCGGCCTTGGCAATGAGATCGGCGATGTCGCGCGGAAGCTCTCCGAGCTCCGCATTCGCCAGCGCTGCGGACTTCTTCAGAATGCCGAGAGCCTTGACCATCGGCCGACCCCACACGAAGGTCTCGCGCCCGATGTCGAAGTTGTGAAGCGACCTTTCGGTCTGGGCACCCCAGTACCGGTCGGAGGCCACATCAATGGTGCCCATCGAGTCGGATTCGGTGCGGGTGTTCGGTGTTGCCATGGGAACTCCTTTGCTCTGTCGCCAACGCATCCAAGGTTATCGTCAACGAACCAGCACCGGGCCAGCGGGTGTTGCGCGCGTTTCCCGCTTGTTCTCTCAGTTGTGGGATGTGGGACGGGAACGGGCACTCCACCGACCGTCATCGGTGCGCGTGACCACCAGGTCCATGCCGAATGTGGCGCTCAGGTTGGCGTCGGTGAGTGTTTCCTCCAAAGGCCCGGCGGCGGTCACCCGTCCCCCGGAGAGCAGTAGGCAGTGAGTGACCCCATCGGGGATCTCCTCGACGTGGTGGGTCACCAGGACGCTGGCCGGGGAACCGGGATCCTGGAAGAGGCTGGTCAGGGTGCCGACGAGTGCCTCGCGGCCTGCCAGGTCGAGCCCGCCAGCGGGCTCGTCCAAAAGCAATAGTTCCGGATCGGTCATCAGCGCCCGTGCAATCTGCACGCGTTTACGTTCTCCCTCGCTGAGGGTCCCGAAGGTGCGATCCGCGAGATGCTCCACGTACAAGGAATAGAGCAGGCCGCGGGCACGTCCCTCGTCGCCACTGTCGTATTCCTCGCGCCAACGTCCTATCACTGCCCAAGCTGCCGAGATCACCACATCAAGGACCCGTTCCCCCGCCGGAATACGCTCAGCCAGAGAGGAAGAGGTCAACCCGATACGGGGCCGCAACTCGAACACGTCGACCCGCCCCAGCACCTCGTCGAGCAGGCGAACCGTCCCCGAGGTCGGAAACATGTTTGCGGAAAGCACGGACAGCAGTGTGGTCTTGCCAGCTCCGTTGGGACCCAGCAGTACCCATCGTTCATCATCTCCGATGCTTAGGTTCACCGTATCCAACAGAGTCGAGGTCCCACGCCTGACCGTCACATCTTCGAGTGCTGCCACCATTGCCATGGGGCCAACGTTACTCGTACCGGAGGTTTCGCGGGCAAGGACCTGCCCCACCCGCGAAACCTCCAGATATTGTCAGGCCCCGGTTGAGTGGAGGCCACCGTCGACGTGGATCACTTCACCGGTGGTGGCGGGGAACCAGTCGGAAAGCAGCGCCACAACGGCCTTGGCGCTAGCCGTGGTGTCGGTGGGATCCCACCCGAGCGGCGCACGCTGTCCCCAGATGTCGTTGAATTCCTCGGCCCCAGGAATGGCTGTCTTCGCGATGGTGTCGATGGGCCCTGCCGCGACCAGGTTGGACCGGATGCCCTCGGAACCCAGGTACCGAGCCAGGTAGCGACTGGCCGATTCGAGCCCCGCCTTAGCCACCCCCATCCAGTCGTATTTCGGCCATGTGACCCGAGCGTCGAAGGTGAGACCGACGATGGAGGAACCACTGCGAAGCAGCTCCCGGCAGGCCACCGCAAGCGAGACGTAGGAGTAGGTGGAGGTGTTCAGGGAGATCCCGACGTCCTTCCACTCGGTGTTCAGAAAGGCCCCGCCGAGAGCCCGCTCGGGATTGGCGAAGGCGATGGAGTGAACGATGCCGTCCACGCGGTCACCGAAGTGTTCCCTAAGCTGCCCGGGCAACGCCGCGAGGTGCTCGGGGTCGGTGACGTCGAGTTCCAGCACGGGCGGAACAGTCTCCAGCCGCCCGACAGCACGCCGGGTAAGTCCGACGGCCCGACCAAGGTTACTGACGACCACGTTGGCACCTTCGGCCTGTGCGATCTCGGTGACGCGGTAGGCGATGGATGTATGCATGGTCACTCCGGTGACCAGGATGTTCTTGCCGTCGAGGATTCCCATGTAGATGCTCCTTGTAGTTTTTCAGTGACCCATTCCGAGGCCGCCATCGACCGGTATGACGGCGCCCGAGACATATCCTGCCCCCGCGAGGAACAACGCCGCACCCGCAACATCCTCGGCCTGCCCGAGGCGTGCAACCGGGATGCGTTCCTGATATCCCTTGATGACCTTCTCGTCCAGGGCTGCGGTCATGTCGGTCTCGATGAATCCGGGGGTGATCACATTGGCTGTGATATTTCGACCTCCCAGTTCGCGGGCGATGCTGCGGGCCATTCCCATCAGCGCCGACTTGGAGGCCGCGTAATTGACCTGTCCGGGCGATCCGAGCAACCCAACCACTGAGGAGATCAAAATGATTCTCCCGAACCGGGCGCGCGTCATGGGGCGGGCCGCCCGCCGCACCACGCGGAAGGTGCCGGTCAGGTTGGTGTCGATCACCGCGTCCCAATCCGCGTCCGACATCCGCGCCAACAGGGTGTCCTTCGTGACACCCGCATTTGCGACGAGAACCCCTACGTTTCCCAGTTCGGCCTCGACCTTCTCGAAGGCCGCATCCACCAGGGCTTGGTCCGTGATGTCGCATTCAATGGGCAGCACACCCTCGGGAACCTCGCCCCCGGCGCGGTGGGTGCCCGCGACGCGGTACCCCGCATCGCGGAATTTTTCGGCGATGACACGGCCAATGCCACGCGTCGCCCCAGTAACGAGAACAACAGGCTTGTCTTGCACAAACCACACACTATCGTGGGCGCCGTGATGGTCGGTCGCCCCATTCCCGCGGGACTCTCTCGCGTGGTTTCCTGGCTCCGCTGCCCAGTCTGCGCTGCACCTCTGGAATTGACCGGCAGAACGCTCGGCTGCGAAAACCGCCATTGCTTCGATGTCGCCCGGCAGGGACACCTGAACCTGTTACTGCGGGCAGCCCCGAAGAACGCCGACACCCCCGAGATGATTGCCGCACGCGACCGTTTCCTGTCCGCAGGCTGGTATGAACCACTGACCCGTGCAGTGGTCACCGCCCTGGACGGCACCAGTCGGGTGCTCGAAGCGGGAGCAGGAACCGGCCACCACATCGCGGCCTTCCTGGACGCGACCCCCGGGGCGACCTGTCTGGCGGTGGATGTCTCCCCAGCTGCCTGCCGCCACGCAGCCAGACGCAGCCCGCGGCTGGGAGCCGTCGTCGCCGACATCTGGCGTCGCCTACCCGTTGCCACGGAAAGCCTGGATGCCGTGCTCTGTGTGTTCGCGCCCCGCAACCCGACAGAGTTCGCCCGGGCGCTCACCCCAGGTGGTCGACTCGTGGTGGTGACCCCGGGCCGGGAACATCTCGTGGAATTGCGCAACTCGCTCGGGCTGCTGGGAATCGAATCCGAGAAACTGGAACGACTCGATCGTTCGATGACCGGCTTCAAACTCGTGGACCGTCAGGAACTGACCCACTCGTTACATCTCTCGACCGAAGCAACCCGCGATCTCATCGCGATGGGTCCCAACGCTTTTCACCCCCACGCCGCCGTTCCTGACGCGACAAAAACAACCGCAGCCTTCGTGATCAGCACGTTTCACGCACGCGACCACTGAGCGAAGTACTACGGCACGAAACACGACCAGCACGTGCGACGCGGAGAGAACTCCGTTGCGACCCAGGACGGCTTCATCGCGTGAAAAATTTCAGGGCGCAGTGATGGTCGGCAGGGGCAACCGCAGCCCACCTGCCCTCGGCGGGGACAAAGCCACCCACCATCATCCGCGGAACCTCTAGACTGACATCGTGCTGCATTCTGTCCCAGGTTCCCCGCAGGCCGACAAGGCACGCCTGCGACTGGATCTTTGGACACTGGCGGTCGTTGTCGTGTGCGCCTGCATGCTGATTCTCACATCAGCGGAAGTGACCGAACACGAGGTGGGTAAAACCGGGATCAGCCAGCTGCAACTTTTCCTGGTCCCAGCCGTTGCGTTCCTAGCCTTTGCTACAGGCATCAGGATGCGCTTTGATCCATATCATGGACGTCCACCCCGCTCCCTCGTCATGGCGACAACAGCTTTTCTCGGGCTTCTCCTGCTCGCTGCTTTGTCGTTGCCCTTGGCGAACCACGTGGCCAGTGTTCAGTACGACATTCCGTCGGCCACGATCCCCGTACCGCTGGTCTACCTAGCCAGTCCCCTGGCATCGGCCGGATTGACCTGCCTACTAGCTGTCCTGGCTGTGGGCCTGGCCCCCCCCGATCAGTTGTTCCGCATCCTGTGGTGGTTCGCCGTGATCAGTGCTGCGGCCACGCCCATAGCACTGGTCTGGAACGCCATCCACGAGGATTTGTTCGGTCGCTTGGAGACGAGGCTCGGGGGAGCAGCAGTCATTCATACCGTTTTCCTGTTGGGGATTTCCATGTGCCTGGGAGCAGCACTTCAGGGACATCGCAGGATCCTCTCGTCCTTGGCAGCTCTCGCCCATCTGCTGTGGTTCATAGCATCGGGTGCCCGAGCTGGGCTTGTCTCCTTGGGGGTTTTCCTGCTCCTGATGGCGCTCCCGCCCCTCATCAACTCGGTGAGACGGCGTCCCGCACGTCTGCCTTTTATTGCCGCGACAACCCTCGTTGCCCTGGCGGCATTTCTGTTGACCGCCAGACATGTTCTGGGCAATCGAGGAGTAGACGTCACCGGTGGCGGACGTGTGGAAACCTGGAGCTATGGCCTGCACCAGGTTTTCTCTTCCCTCCCCACCCTGGTCTTCGGGACCGGCTACGGGGTGCTGTGGCCTTGGTTTGCCTTCGAGACGCGGGCGCTACCGCAACCCGGTGCGCACGGCACCAAACAGATGCCTTTCGGACTCACGCTCTCCCACGCACACAACCTCTACGTGGCCGTCTTCGCTGAGCTGGGGTTAATCGGTCTGGGGCTCCTCCTGATCACCCTTGGCACCACGTGCTGGGCATGGTGGCGGGCCCGCGGGGTCGTGGAACGCACCATGGCTGCGGGTCTTGTGGCCACACTCCCCAGTTTTTTCTTCGACACCTACCTGATCAAGAACTTTCCTGTCAGCTTCATCTGGTGGGCAGTCTTTGCCGCGTTGTTGACCATGATCGGCAAGCGAAACCGTCAACAACGCGAGGAGCACCGTCGGAAAACAGACCATGAACGCTCCCGTGCGCTCAGGATCGGGGCTCGCTGACCACCAGGCAGGCCACCAGGCTCGCCCCTGCCGCTTCCAAGAGTCTCAGGGTTTCCTGAACGCGATTGAGCGAATCCTGCCTATCCGTCAACAGTACTGTGATCTCACCTCCCGACACGGCGCGCAGCGCCACAGGATCGGCTCCATCGGGAGCAGCCGTCACCGCGGCAGCCTCTACGCCGAGTTGTTCACCAAGTCCTTGTCGCCACGGCCCCAGATTCACTCTTTCCCCGGTCCCAACCAGGACCACTTTCTCGGTCTTCGAATCCTTCAGGTGCGGGGAAAGCACCGCCGCCAGCTGCTCAAAAGCTTTCGCATCCGCTTTGGCGCGAAGCACCAATCGCCCACCGGCAGCCAGAGCACCACCGGATGCCACCAAAGGCCGCAATGCGGCAAGCCCCCAGACGATGATCAAACCCGAGATGATTCCCAACACCCCGCCAGCGGCCAAGGAAGACCCCCGGCTGACACCGGTGGTGACCGTCCTCACAGGCGCCTCAACCGCTTCTGCCCTGAGCAACTGCGGATCGGCGGGATGTAGCCCCTTGATCTCTGCCACCATTTCATCGGCGAACGCCTTCGCAACCTTCACCGATTGCTCTTTGTCCGGCAGGGTGACCGTCAGGCTCAGAAGCTGATCCGAGAAAACGACCGTCGTTGCGCCCGCAACCTGCTCAGCCGTTATCCCCGTCACCCGGGTGGCCACTCTCTCGGTGAGATGATTTCCCTGCGCGAGCACCTGATAAAGGGACATCTCGGAGCGAATCATGGACGTGACGCGTTGCGCATCCTCAGGGTTCCCCACTTCGGGGGCTGCCAGAACCACCACTCGCGACGTGGTGGTGTAGACGGTGCGAGCGACGTTGCCGACGGCCCAACCGCTCGCCAAACCCACCACGGTCGCAGCCGCAATCACCAGCCACGACCGCCTCAAGGCGCTCGCGAAATCGCGCAGGTTCATGTCACTCCAGGGCCGTTGACGTTCTAACGCCGCAATTATAACGACGATCGTTATAAACGGTCGAAACGGCTACAGCCCAAGGAATCTCCCGAACTCCTCGCACGCCAGCTCGGCCCGTTGCAGGGTGGGCATCTCGCAGAAGATGCGCAGGAGCGGCTCAGTTCCGGAGAACCTGGCGATGATCCAGCCGTCCTCGAAGTAGACCTTGCACCCATCCCGGTACGAGACCTCACGAACGTTCTCCGAGAATTCCGGCAGCAGGCGGTCCTCCATGAGGATCCTCAGGATCTCTGGTTTGCGTTCCGGATCGAACGCGAAATCGGTCTCAGCCATGTGGTGAGGAGCGAACTGTCCCATGATCTCCTCGTAGATCTCGCTCATGGGTTTGCCGACCACAGCCAGCATCTCCACAAGCAGGGTTGCGGCGTAGATCCCATCCTTGCCGGAGATGTGTCCCCTGACGGTGAGGCCACCGGAAGACTCACCACCGATGATCGCGTCGACTTCGAGCATCTTCCCCGACACCCATTTGAACCCAACGGGAACCTCGTAGCACTCCTGCCCGAATCGGTGGGCCACGTCATCGAGCAGCGATGTGGTGGCCACACTGCGGACCACAGGACCCCGCCATCCCTTGTACTTGAGCAGGTAATAATAGAGGATCACCAGAAGCTGGTTCGGGTGCAGAAAGTTTCCCTCGTCATCGATGACCCCGAGTCGGTCGGCGTCGCCATCTGTCGCTATCCCAAGAGCGCAGCCATTGTCCACCACATAGCGCTTCAGTGACTCCAAAGAAGCGCTGTTGGGAGATGGCATGCGCCCCCCGAACAGCGTGTCGTGACGGTCATGGATGACGTCCACCTCGCAGCGGGCCGTCATGAGGATGGTTTGCAGCGAAGTGCGGGAGACCCCGAACATCGGATCCAGTGCGATCTTCAGGTCGGCGCGGCGGATGGCCTCCATGTCCACCTGCTCGATGATCGAGTCGATGTAGCCGTTGAACGGATTGATTTGGCGGACCAGACCTCGCGCAACTGCCTTCTCGTAGGGCACCTGTCCGATCCGCGTCTCACGGATGCCCTCAAGTTTCGTCATACGGTCCTCAAGGTCGCGCGTCACCACCTCGTCGGCATCCCTGCCGCCCGCCGTGAACACCTTGATCCCGTTGTAGAGGGCAGGATTGTGGGAGGCCGTTATGGCCATGCCGTAGGGCAGCCCGAGGTTCTTGACAGTCCACATGATCAAAGGTGTTGGCGCTTGGGCGATCCTGATCACCCGACACACCACTCCTTCTCCTGCGAACACCTCTGCCGCCCATGTGGCGGCGACATCGGAAAGGAACCGCCGGTCGTACCCGATCACGATCCCCTGGTCCTGGGAAGCCTCCTCCTTGATACGTTGCGCGAGCGCTCCGCACAGCAGCCTCACGTTGCTGCGGGTGAATTCGTCACCGATGATCGCCCGCCAGCCACCGGTACCGAAGTTGATGCGCGCCATGATATGGCCCTTTCCTGCTCCTAGGATGCATCCAGCCTAGACAGCTTCAGTCAACTCACTGCTCAATTCTGCGCAATATTTGCACAAAACGTGCAGTTTACTCATTCAAAATGGCCAAGAACTGATTCTTCACGCCAAGGCGATGAGTTCGGCATAGTCATCACTCCACAGGTCCTCGACCCCATCCGGCAGGACCAGCACCCGGTCCGGTTCCAGGGCCTCAACCGCCCCCGGATCGTGGGTGACGAGCACGACGGCCCCCGAGTAAGAGCGCAGGGCGGACAGCACCTCCGCCCGAGAGGCCGGGTCGAGGTTGTTCGTCGGTTCGTCGAGCAGCAGTACGTTGGCGGCGGAGACGACCAGCATGGCCAATGCCAAACGAGTTTTCTCCCCGCCGGAGAGCACCCTCGCGGGCTTGTCCACATCATCACCGCTGAACAGGAAGGAGCCGAGCACCTTGCGCACCTCCACGTCTCCCATGTTAGGGGCCGCTGAAACCATGTTCTCCAGCACTGTTCTTCCGGTATCGAGGGTTTCGTGTTCCTGCGCGTAGTAGCCGAGCCGGGCTCCGTGCCCCAGGACCCGCTCCCCCACATCGGGCTCCTCTAGCCCGGCGAGAAGCCGCAGCATCGTGGTCTTTCCGGCGCCGTTCAATCCGAGGATGACCACTTTGGAGCCCTTGTCAATGGCGAGATCGACAGCGGTGAACACCTCTAGCGAGCCGTATGCTTTCGAGAGATCGTGAGCCATCAACGGGGTCTTACCGCAGGGTGCCGGGTCGGGAAAACGGATCCGAGCCACCTTGTCGTGCTCCCGTTCTCCCTCGATACCGGACAACAGTTTCTCGGCGCGTTTGGCCATGTTCTGAGCAGCAACTGCCTTGGTGGCTTTGGCTCGCATCCGATCTGCCTGGGCCATCAGCTGCGACGCCTTGCGCTCCGCATTCAGGCGTTCCCTCTTGCGACGCTTCTCGTCGGTCTCCCGTTGCTGCAGATAGCGTTTCCAATCCATCGCATAGAGATCCAGTTCGGCGCGGTTGGCGTCCAGGTGGAACACCTTGTTCACGACCGCTTCGAGCAGACCGACGTCGTGACTAATCACCACCAAACCGCCTCCGAAGCCCTGCAGATAGCCCTTCAACCAGGTTATGGAATCCGCATCGAGATGGTTGGTGGGCTCGTCCAGCAGGAGGGTGTCGGCGTCGGAAAACAGGATCCGGGCCAGCTCAATCCGACGCCGTTGACCACCCGAGAGGGTGTAGAGCGGTTGTCCGAGGACACGCTCCGGAAGCCCGAGGTTGGCGGCGATCCGAGCCGCTTCCGCCTCGGCCGCGTATCCCCCTGCCGACAGCAACGCATTCTCGGCCCGGGCGTAGGCAGCCATGGCCTTCTCCCGCGCCGTTCCCTGCGAAGAGCCCATCTCCTGCTCGGCCCGCCTGAGACGCACCATCACCTGGTCCAGCCCGCGCGCACCCAGTATCCGGTCACGCGCAAGCTGCTCCGGCTCCCCCGAGCGGGGATCCTGCGGCAGGTAACCGATCTGCCCAGAGCGGGTGACGACACCAGCCGCTGGCAGCCCTTCTCCAGCAAGTATGCGGGTCAAGGTCGTCTTCCCGGCACCGTTGCGACCCACCAATCCGATGCGATCCCCCGCGGCGACCTGGAAACTGACCGGGGACAACAGGAGCCGCGCACCCGCACGTACCTCCACTTCCTTGACCTGCAGCACGTCGGCGAATTCTACCTTCCTGCTGCTGAGGACATGATCTGATCACCCTCCCGCTGCGCATATGGTCCCAGGGATCTGGCACCATGAAGAGAGGCCATCGTGGATGGCTTTCCCAGCTGAGTCAGGAGTTAGAACATGGGTTTCATCAAGGCCTTCACGGGCGCCCTCGGTGGTGTCTTCGCCGATCAATGGCTGGACTTCCTCACGGTCCCCAGCGGCATCAGCCCGACGGCTGCGTTCTTTCCTGCCGTCCATGAGGGAAGGAACGCGGGACGCGGGGCCAACACCAAGGGCTCGGAAAATCTCATCAGCAACGGCTCAAAGATTGTGGTTCCCGACGGTTACGGACTCGTCACCTTCCAGGACGGGAGGATCACCGGTTTCGTAGCTGAGTCCGGAGGGTTCGAGTTCCGCGGCCAGGACCCCTCCTCCCAGTCGGTTTTCGCCGGCGACGGGGTCTTCGGCCAGGTGATCCACAACACATGGGAGCGCATCAAGTTCGGTGGCCGACCGAACGCGATGCAGCAGGCCTTCTTCATCAATCTCAAGGAGATCCCGGACAACCGCTTCGGCACCCAGTCCGAGATCTATTGGGATGACGCCTATCTCGGCGCACAGGTGGGGGCGATCACCCGTGGCAGCTATACACTGCGCATCATTGATCCCCTGCTGTTCATCTCCACAGTCATCCCCGGCGCCACGATCGCGAACAACCAGGTCTTCGATTTCGCTGATTTCGACAACCCCGTCACCGATCAGCTTTTCACCGAAGTTGTATCCAGCCTGGGCGCCGCCTTCTCGAAGTACACGAACGATCCTGGACGCGAGAATCGCATCACGCGGCTGCAGCAGGATTCCGTCGGTTTCGCGAAATCTCTCAGCGAGGCCGTCGAGGAGAACTACCAGTGGCGTTCCGGGCGTGGCCTTCTCATCGAACGGGTCGCTTTGGCGGCCATCGAGTACGACGAAGACACCCGAGCGCTGCTCTCTGATGTGAAGAAGGCGGACGCGTTGCGTGGAGACCGGGGCGCTTCCTTCATGCAGCAGTCCGTGGCACGTGGAATCCAGTCCGCAGGCGAGACCGGAGGCGGTCAGGGACTGGTCGGCATGGGCATCGGGGTTCCCATGATGGGTGGAATGATGGGTGGCTTCCAGCAGCCGACACAACAGCCCGCACCGGCACAAACCACGCAGCCCGAACAGACAGCACCTCACGAGGATCCCGTCACAAAACTGAAGCAGATGAAAGAGCTGCTCGACGCCGGGGTGGTCTCCCAGGAGGAGTTTGACACGCTGAAGAAGCGGCTGCTCGGGCTGTAAGAGAGCACCAAAATCATGACAGCCTCCGGAAGCGGCGGCCAGGGCTGGGAGCAGCAACCCTGGCCGCCTGGGGTTCCCCCACAACAACCACACGGCTACCCGCCACCGCAACAGCCCATCGGATACCCCCAGGCTCAGCAACCCTGGACCGGGCACCCCCCGCAACCGCAACAACCGGTCGTTCTCCCACCTCAGCAGGTCCCCCATCCGCTGAGCGAGAACCCGTACGCCAACCTGGGCCATGTCGCGGCATCGCCCAGTGTTCCCACGGCCCCGGGACAGCCCGGGGAGCCAGCACCTCTGCAGCAGGACTCCCAGGAACCAGCATCCGAACCCCAGGTGATCGAGCTTCCTGACGACGGTCGCACCGGAGTGATGATCAAGTGCCCCAACTGCGGAGGCACGGACATCCGTTACATCGTCGAGGTCCGCGCCATGGTCTGCGCGAACTGCCGGTCCCGCTACAACGAGCCCCGTTTGGAGGACCAAGTCGACCTGACCGGCGGGATCCAGGAGCTGGAGGGCACCGTGGTGACCCACTCTTCGCAGGATCTGGCCGAGCAGAACATGGTCACCTTGAAATGCAGCGGCTGCGGCGCAGAGGTGGTCATCGATGTGCACGAAACCGTGCAGGTGCGCTGTCACTGGTGCCGTAGCTATCTCTCCCCCAACGCCAGGATCAGCAATGGTGCGGCACCTGATGCCGTAGCCCCATTCCTGGTACTTCAGCACGACGCCGTCGAGATCATCCGTGGATTCGTGGAGCAGCGGAAGTTCTACGCCCACCCCAGATTCAAGCAGGAGTTCGCGCCTGAAAACGTGGTTGGTGTCTATCTTCCCTACTTTGTCTTCGATGGCCAGGCACATGCCGATCTGACAGGTCAAGGCGAGGTGCAAACCGGAAGCTGGACCGAGAAACATGGGGATTCCTGGGAGACCTACTATTCGGCAGATATCTACAACGTGGCGCGAAGTTTTGACATGAGCGTCGACGATCTGCTGCTGGAATCCAGCCGGGAACGCGGAAACATGGCCGATCCATCGCAGACGAACAACATCATCAATGCGATCCTGCCCTTCAACGTCAAGGACGCCTTGCGCTACAACCCGAACTATCTTCGAGGCTTCACAAGTGAACGGCGCGACGTGAACATCACCGAGATGGACCACGCCGTCTGGGACCACCTACTCAGCATCGCCCGCGCAAAGGGGGAGAACATGGTGGACAGGTACGACCGAGGTGTCCGCTGGGATTCCGAACACGTCGATCTCCAAGGTTCGCGCTGGGTGACGATCTATCTGCCTGTGTGGTTGTACTCCTACTACCAGCCCAATCTCAGGCTGAAACATTTCGTGGCGGTCAACGGCCAGAACGGCAACGTGATGGGGTCGGTGCCCATCAACCGGTCATTGCTGTACCTGATAACCTTCCTGATTTTCGTCATCGGCACCGCAATCGGGCTGGTGCTGTTCGTGGCAACCTTGTGATGGGAGCAGACATGTCCTTCTGGATGGTTCTGTTGGAACGCTCGTCCTCAGGAAATTTCCGGTTTATCCTGTTGGCGCTGGGGCCAGTCGCAGCCATCGCTTTCTACGGCTACGTCATGTCGCGATACAGGAACGCCGACAAGTCCTATCAGTTCGAGAGAACCACCCGCGTCGACCTCCAGGACGTCCAAGGGTCGGACACCTACTTTGACTCCATCGGTCGCACGCAGGACAAGCACGTGCCGGGCCACGAATACTCCAGAGACCCGAGGAACCGGCTGCGGCCCCAGTGACCGCGCCCTGCATCAGATGCCGGCCAGGAAATCGAGAATGGCCTTGTTCCACTGATCTGCGTGGGAGACGTTGATTCCGTGCGGCCCGCCCTCGATCACGACCAGTTGCGCCTGCGGAACGTACTCGGGCACGCGGGCGCTGGATTTTGCCAGTGGCACGTTCTGGTCCCCGTCCCCGTGAATCACCAGCAATGGAACGTCAATACGGCGGCAGTCCTCGCGCAGGTCCTCGGTCCAGGCGAGAATGGTCGCGACCGCGGCGTGCGGAGCCGATTGCTGGGCGATCTCAACCGCGCGGCGCCGCACCTCCTCGGGAACAGCAAGTCCTTGATCGTTGCTGTAGAACCATCCACAGAACTGGTCGACAAAACCGGAGTGGTCGGCAGCGCAGGCATCCGCCAGTTCCTGGAATCCTTCACGGGGCATGGCACCATCGGGATTGTCCTTGGTGATGCACAGGGCCGGGCAGACGGAACCGGACAGGATCGCCGCGCCGACACGCCCTGATCCGCGCGTCGCCAGATAACGGGCCACCTCACCACCACCCATGGAGAACCCGAGCAGGACCACATCATGCAGATCGAGTCCGGTAAGCAGGGCGTCCAGGTCGGCGGCCAAGGTGTCGTAGTCGTAGCCGTCGCGGGGTTTCCCGGACTGCCCGAACCCGCGCCGGTCGTAGGCGATCACCCGGTATCCGGCAGCTGCGAACACCGTGGCGTTGTCGGCAAAGGCGGCCCCGGACAGCGGCCAGCCGTGGATCATCACGATGGGTCGCCCGGACCCGATGTCGGTGTAGTTCAGGTTCACTCGGTCGGGTGTGGTCAGCTTCGGCATCCTGGCCCTCCAATCATCGGCTTTCCCCGAGACTACTCGACGTCCTCCCGGAACGACTCCGGCCCCGGTTTCAACGGGCCGGAATGGGTTCAGTGCGGCATCACTTCTTCTCGTCCCGGAACTTCGCCTTCAGCGCGTTGAAACTTTCCTGTATCTTGTCGAGGCGTTCCTGCGCCTTCTCCTGGCGTTCCCGGCGCTTCTGGTCCCGCAGGGCCTTCCGCGCGGCCTCGGCTGCCGCCTCAGCGGCCTGCTGCTGGGCCTCGATCTCACTGATGACCTCGGCGACGGGCCGCCTCACCAAGACACCGTCCACGCTGGCCGCGAAAGCGTCGAGCGCCGCGGTGCCGTCCTCCGCCACCTGGGCCAGGATCGCGTTGCCGCCCGGGGGCACGGTCTTGGCGAAGTCGGAGACGATGTCGTCCCCGAACTCAAGGCGGGTGGCGTCGACGAACGAACCGGCCAGCGCCCCGGCTCCCAGGCCGAGGAGCATACCCAGCGGCCCGCCGAGCACGCCGACGAGCATCCCGACCAGCGATCCGCCGGTGGTGGCGGCGCCGGTCTCGCGATCCACCCCGTCAGCGACCCGGACCTGGCCGTTCTCGTCGCGTTCGACGACGGCGGCCGCGCCCAGGTGGAATCCGGGAGCGTTCCTGAGTTTGCTGAACGCCTCGTAGGTTCCGCTGTGGGTTGGGACGGTCAAAACGACAATGCTTTCGGACATGCGTCCTCCTGTTCACTACCCGCGATCGAATCGAAACAGCCGGATCTCGGCCGCACGCGGGTGTTTCGACGCTACCCGGGGGAAGGCGCGGTCCGGCCCAGACGCGCCGGACCTCAGAGGTTGTAGCCGATGGCCCGCAGCTGTTCGCGGCCGTCCTCGGTGATCATCTCCAGGGTCCACGGCGGCAGCCACACCCAGTTGATGGTCACCGAGTTCGCGAGGCCGTCGAGCGCGTACTTCGTGTCGTACTCGATACGATCGGTCAGCGGACACGTGGGTGAGGTGAGGGTCATGTCGAGGGTGACGTTGGCCTCCTCGTCCACGGTGACCCCGTAGAGCAGACCGAGGTCGACGACGTTGACCATCAGCTCGGGATCGACGACGTCCTTCATCGCCTCCTCGATCTCCTCCTCGGTGGGGATCGGCGTGGTCGGGTTGTCGTCGGGAAGTTCATCCTTGACCAGATCCGAGGGACGTGGGTCCGGGGTGTACATCAGTTCTCCTTCGCTGAGGCCTGGCCGACGGCGTCCCGAAGGGCCGACCAGGCGAGCAGGGCACACTTGACGCGTGCGGGGAACTTCGAGACGCCGGCGAAAGCGATGGCGTCCTCGAAGCGGTCCTCGTCGGGGGTGATTGCCCCCTTGGAGTGCATCATCTCCAGGAATTCATCGTAGAGTCCGGAGAAATGATCGATGTCCTGGCCGATCACGAGATCGCCCAGGACTGATGTGGAGGCCTGTGAGATGGAGCAGCCCTCGCCGTCGTAGGACATGTCGGCGATCGTGTCACCTTCCAGGTGCACACGAAGGGTCAACTCGTCACCACAGGAAGGGTTGACGTGATGGACCTCGGCCTCGTAGGGCTCACGCAGGCCGCTGTGGTGCTTCTCGCGGTAATGATCGAGGATAATCGTCTGGTAGAGCTCGTCGAGGTTCATCGTGCTCCGAAATAGTTGCGGGTGAACACCAGCGCGTCCGCCAGTGCGTCGATCTCCTCCCGGGTGGTGTACAGGTGGGCCGACGCCCGGGTTGAGCTCTGATGGCCGAGTCGTTTGTGGAGGGGCCTGGCGCAGTGGTGCCCACCCCGGATGGCTATGCCGCGGGAGTCGAGCACCTGCATGACGTCGTGCGGGTGGATGCCCTTCAGGTTGAACGAGCACGCCGAGCCGCGTTCGACGGCCTCCGCCGGTCCCAGGAGGAGCAGCCCGTCAATGCTGGTCAACTTGGCGAGCATGTACTCGGTCAACTCGTGTTCGTGGGCGGCGATGGTGTCCATCCCGATCCTCCGCAGGTACTCAACGGCCGCACCGAGACCTGCCGCTTGGGCGATCGGGGGGGTACCGGCCTCGAAACGGTGAGGTGGGTCGGCATAGGTGGACCGGCTCATCTCCACCACCTCGATCATCTCGCCTCCGCCAAGGAAGGGAGGAAGGGACTCCAGAAGCTCTCCCCTGCCCCACAGCACACCGATACCGGTCGGACCGCACATCTTGTGTCCGGTGAAAGCGACCAGATCAGCACCGAGAACACCGACATCGATGTTCTGGTGGGGCACGGACTGCGACGCGTCGACCACCATCACGGCGCCGACGGCATGGGCCTTGGCGGCAATGTCGGCCACCGGGTTACGAGTGCCGAGCACGTTGCTCACGTGCGCCAAGGACACCACCCTGGTTCGTTCGTTGATCAACCCGTCACGCTCGGCGGCATCGAGGTCGAGTCGTCCCTCGTCGGTGACGTCGAACCACCGGAGCACAGCCCCGGTCCGCTCGCACACCAGTTGCCAGGGAACGATGTTCGAATGGTGCTCCATCACGGAGATCACCACCTCGTCGCCGGGGATCAGCCGAGCCGCCAGGGTGTTGGCCGCTAGGTTGAGCGCCTCGGATGCGTTCTTGGTGAAAACCACCTCGCCGGGCACGGTCGCACCGATGAAGGAAGCGACCAGACCCCGTGCTCCCTCGTAGGCCTCAGTTGCCTCCGCACCGAGCATGTGCATCGCACGTGCAACGTTGGCGTTGTGACTCAGGTAGTGCTCGGCGATGGCGTCGACGACTTCCTGCGGTTTCTGGGAGGTGTTGGCCGAGTCCAGGTAGACCAGCGGATGCTCCCCCACCCTGCGGTTCAGGATGGGGAAATCCCGCCGGATTGCTTCGACGTCAAAGGTCACTTCGTTCCTCTTCCCTCTCGACTGTCGTTCCCGGGCCCCGGATAACCGTCAGGCCTCGGCGGCCGCCTTGACATAGGCCTCGTACCCCTCGGCTTCGAGTTTGTCGGCCAGTTCACGTCCGCCCTGGTCGACGACGCGTCCGTCGACGAAGACGTGGACGAAGGTGGGTTCGATGTAGCGCAGGATACGGGTGTAGTGGGTGATGAGCAGCACGGCCCGGTCCCCCTGGGCTGAGTAGCGGTTGACCCCTTCTGAGACGATACGCAGGGCGTCGATGTCAAGGCCGGAGTCGGTTTCGTCGAGGATGGCGGCCTTGGGGTTGAGAAGCTCCAGCTGGGCGATCTCGTGGCGTTTCTTCTCACCACCCGAGAAGCCCTCGTTGACGGAGCGCGCGGAGAAGGAACTGTCCAGGTTCATGTTGTTCAGGACTTTCTCCACGTCCTTGACCCAGGTGCGGATCTTGGGGGCCTCGCCGTCGAGAGCGGTCTTGGCGGTACGGAGGAAGTTCGCCACGGACACCCCTGGCACCTCGACGGGATACTGCATCGCCAGGAACAGGCCCTGTCGGGCGCGTTCGTCGACGGTGAGGTCAGTCAGCTCCACTCCATCGAGGGTCACGGACCCGGATGTGATCTCATACTTGGGGTGCCCCGCGATGGAGTAAGCGAGGGTGGACTTCCCGGAACCGTTGGGGCCCATGATCGCGTGCACTTCACCGGAGTTCACGGTAAGGTCCACACCTTTGAGGATCTGTTTGGGCCCCTCCTCGGTCAGGACGTCGACGTGGAGGTCGGAGATGACGAGATTGGACATGGTTTTCAGGACTCCTGGAATTCGGTGATGGGGTGGTCGAGATCGACCAGCACCTGCTGATCCTCGATCTGGACCGGGTAGACATTGACGGGTTCCGTAGCTGGCAGGCAGAGGGCGCGACCGTTTCGCAGATCAAAACGGGAGCCATGGAGATAGCACTCTATCGAACCATCCTCGACGTCCCCGTCGCTCAGGGGGACGTGCCCGTGACTGCAGAGATTGTGGATGGCGAAGTATTCGCCCCGGTGAAACACGATGGCGATCTCGTGCTCGTCGACGGCGAGCGGGACCTCGGGGATCAGCTCGTCGAGGGTGGCAACAGCGACGAAGCTCACTGAGCAGCCCTCATGGCTTCGACCGCCATGTCGAGTTCCTTCTCCACCTGGGTCAGCAGCCTCTCTTCAACCTCGGGAACGCCGATACGCCGGATGATGTCGTTGAAGAAACCGTGCACGACGAGACGCCGGGCCTCGGCCTCCGGGATGCCGCGAGAACGCAGGTAGAAGAGCTGGAGATCATCGAAACGACCGGTGGTGGAGCTGTGACCGGCCCCCTCGATCTCGCCTGTCTCGATCTCCAGGTTGGGAACGGAATCGGCCCGGCAGCCGTCGGTGAGGACGAGGTTCTTGTTGGACTCGTAGGTTTCGATGCCTTCCGCAACCTTCCGAATCAGCACGTCACCTATCCACACCGAGTTCGCGCCCTCGCCTTGCAGCGCACCGCGATAGTCCACGTTGGACCTGGTCTTCGGGGCGTTATGGTCGACGAAGAGGCGATGCTGGATGTGTTGCCCGGCATCAACAAAGTAGAGACCGTACTGCTCGAGTTCACCGCCGGGGCCCGTGAAGCGGGCGTTTTCCTGGAGTCGAATCACGGCACCACCGAGCGATGCCTGGACGGTGCGGACCCGGGCGTCACGTCCAACCTCGAGGCTGATCTGACCGCCATGGACGGCATCTGCATCCCAGTCGTTGACATACACGAGGTTCACCTCGGCTCCATCACCAACCCGAATGTCGTACTTCGCGGCGTAGGATCCGCTGCCCTTGTAGTGGAACACGATGGTGGCGCGGGCATTAGCTCCGACCTCCAACACGAAGACCTCTGCCGCCTCTGCGCCGTTCCCGGTCCCGACATGGACGTCGGCCTGGTCGAGTTCAGTATCTGCGGGAACACGCATGAGTGCCAGCTCCGCGCTGCGTGTCACCGCCAGGGCCGCGACACGGTCCACCGGAGGTTCGACAGCGAGGTCCCGCAGCGCGCTCATGGGCATGACGGTGAATTCCACACCAGCAGGGGTTTCCCCCTCCCAGTCGAGTCCGGGAAGCACATCACCCTCAGCCAACAGCCCGGTGAGACGCTTCAGCGGAGTGAAGCGCCAGATCTCTTCCATACCTGTCGGCTTCGGATGATCGGCGATGTCCCACGACGGGGTGGGGTGAAGGTGAGATGCGACGGTCTCGACGGCTCCGATCCCGTTCGCTGCTGCAGTGGTGCTCAACTTTTCTTCCTCTTGTCCGTTTCGTTTCGGGGCCGACATCAGCCGACCGCACCTTCCATCTGCAGCTCGATGAGCCGGTTGAGTTCCAGGGCGTATTCCATGGGGAGTTCCTTGGCGATGGGCTCGACGAAACCACGCACGATCATGGCCATCGCCTCGTCCTCCTCCATGCCTCGGGACATGAGGTAGAACAACTGGTCATCGGAGACCTTGGAGACGGTCGCCTCGTGGGCCATGGAGACGTCGTCCTCGCGAACGTCCACGTAGGGATAGGTGTCGGAACGGGAAATGGTGTCCACTAGAAGCGCATCGCACTTCACCGAGGATGCGGAGTGGTGCGCCCCCGCATCGACTTTGACCAAACCGCGGTACGACGCGCGGCCACCGCCACGGGCGACCGACTTCGAGATGATCGACGAGGATGTGTGGGGAGCGCAGTGCACCATCTTGGAACCGGCATCCTGGTGCTGCCCCTCGCCGGCGAAGGCGATCGACAGGGTCTCACCTCGGGCGTGCTCGCCCATGAGGTAAACGGCCGGGTACTTCATGGTCACCTTGGAACCAATGTTGCCGTCGATCCACTCCATGGTGGCACCCTCTTCGCAGACGGCACGTTTGGTCACCAGGTTGTAGACGTTGTTGGACCAGTTCTGGATCGTCGTGTAGCGGCAGCGAGCGCCCTTCTTGATGATGATCTCCACCACTGCCGAGTGCAGCGAGTCGGAGGAGTAGATGGGAGCGGTGCAGCCCTCGACGTAGTGCACGTAGGCATCCTCGTCGACGATGATCAGAGTCCGCTCGAACTGGCCCATGTTCTCGGTATTGATCCGGAAATAGGCCTGCAACGGGATGGAAACGTGAACCCCCTTGGGCACGTACACGAAGGATCCACCGGACCAGACGGCGGTGTTCAGTGCCGCAAACTTGTTGTCACCTGCCGGGATGATGCTGGCAAAGTGTTCCTTGAACAGCTCGGGATGTTCCTTGAGGGCGGTGTCCGTGTCGAGGAAGATCACGCCCTGCCGTTCCAGTTCCTGATTGATGTTGTGGTAGACCACCTCGGACTCGTACTGAGCCGCAACCCCCGCCACGAGACGGGCCTTCTCCGCCTCGGGGATGCCGAGCCTGTCATAGGTGTTTTTGATGTCCTCGGGCAGGTCCTCCCAGGTCTGCGCCTGACGCTCTGTGGAGCGGACGAAGTACTTGATGTTGTCGAAGTCAATGTCGTCCAGGTCGCCCCCCCACGATGGCATGGGTTTCTTGCCGAACAACCTGAGGGCCTTCAGGCGCAGGTCCCGCATCCAATCGGGCTCGCCCTTCAGCTCAGAGATGTGTCTGACCACGGCCTCGTTGAGGCCTCGCTGGGCGGCGGAACCGGCGGCATCGGAATCATGCCAGCCATACTGGTAGCCGCTGAGGGCTTCCAGGTGCTCGTCCTGCGTGGCTCCCACTCCGGGAGCCTGCGACGTGGTCGTCATATGGTCACTTCCTGATCTTGCTCGGTATGACTGGGTTGGGAACGTGGGTGGTACACACCCCGTCCCCGTGTGCAATGGTTGCGAGCCGTTGAACATGGCTGCCTAACAACCGCGAGAACAGCTGGGTCTCGACCTCGCAGAGCTGAGGGAACTCAGCTGCGACATGCGCCACCGGACAGTGGTGCTGACACAGCTGGTCGCCTGAACGAACCGGCTTGACCGAGGGCGCATAGGTGGATCCCAAGGCCTCGGTGAGCAACTCGATCGGGGCACGATCGGGATGAACCGCACGCAATTCGTTGAAACGCGCCTCGATCTCGTGGACGCGTTCCGAGGCCAGGTCGACCATGGCCTGTGGCCCGGCGGCTTCGATCAGCCGCCGAATGGCCACTATGGCCAGTTCGTCGTAGGCCTGATGGAACTCTGACCGACCAGCGTCCGTGAGGAAGAACACCTTGGATGGACGGCCCCGGCCACGCGCACCGTAGATCCGTTGCTCGCGTGATCCCAGGATTCCTTCTTCCAGGAGAACGGACAGATGGCGACGTATAGCTGCTGGAGTCAGGGCCAGTCGTTCAGCGAGTTCTCGCGCCGTTGATGGCCCGTGCTCCAGGACGGAGCGAACCACCCGTTCCCGGGTGGAGTTGTCTGCTTCCTGCGTGACTGCGCTCATGACACCCTCCTCCCAGCGATTTTGCACACGCCAGTCTTTCGGAATCTGACAAGCGTAGCAAGCTAGGAAAGCCTAACCAGTACCCCGTCAACGCGTTTCCACCCCCAGCAGGAGCCCCCGCTCCCGCACACGGCCACATCGGTTACTGGGGATCACAGGAGCGCCCGAGCAGAGTGCTCCAACAACATCAGCAGGAGTACCGCAATGGATTGGGACGGCATCTGCTCTCCGTGGCGATCCTGAGGCCAGGAGCCAGCCAACCGGCCTCCCGAAGAGTGAGCAATTTCTCGACCACCCTGTCCCGCAACATGATGGGCGAGATGGTGTTGAGATAGATCTTGGTGGCTCCTTCGAAACCAGCGAGGGTGGAAACCCGCCACTTGAGCATCACTCTCCAGGGCATCGGAAGCACGACATCGATCGGTCGGTGGTGCCATTCCTCGTTGCAGGCCACGTCGTTGCCTGTTGCCGCGTGCATGGCGTGGATCAAATCCGACATGCCACGCACCTCTTCGGGAGACTGCTCCCACGGGTTGGAGAACTCGGAACAGGAGTAGATCTCCAAGGTCGGATATCGGTGCCCAAACCCTGCGAAGGCAACTGCATAATCGTTTTCAGCGACAATCAGATTGTGATACCCCGCGTAGTTCGGCCCCACTTCGTTGAACAGATTGGGGTCCTGCCTCAGCCGGGCAAGCGCCACCTCGTGCTGAACTCCTCGTTCGTCAATGGCTACGAGTTGTTTGTGCAGGTGGTCGAAGGAAGCACCCGCAGGTTTCAGCCAGTTCTGGAAAACAGTCACATAGCGGGCATAGCGATTGTTCTCATAGCTACGACGCAACGAATCGATCGTGAAGGCGATGAACTTCTCGTGCTCCTCAGGGGTCAGGGCACCGGAGCCGGCGAGCTGTGTGTCGTCAACCGCTGCATCGATGAAGTGTCTTCTGGCGACGATCACGTCGTGGCCGCCACCAAAGAAACCGGATGTCGCATCCAAAAGTTGCGCCTGCGTCATCGCGGCCACCTGACTGGTGTCGCACCCAGAGGCCCGCAACTTCGTCTCAATGATCCGCAACAGATGTTCCAGTCCCTCGCGGGAAGCCAGATAGGCCCGTTGGCGCCGGGCCACGGACTCCGGAAGCTCGAAACCGTAGTTGGAGCGCCAGTAGTCGAAACTTAAGATCTCGAACAGGTTCGGAATACAACGAAATTCGGCCGTCGTGGTGAACAGTTTCTCGGCGGGAAGCTCCAGCAACGTTTCCCAGCCATCATCGGAGCGCACCACACGCGCCTTCTCCGGCGGGGTCTCCAGGTAGCGCTGTTCGCAGAAGGCGCAGTACGTCCCCCGGGCTCCCTCATCGATAGGCCGGGGTGTGGAACCTTGGATGCCGAGAGGACGATTTCCCCGCCCCGGCACGGTCCACACCTCGGTTCCGGTGAGCGGTCCGATCTGTTTCACCGTTCCGTCGGCCATGGTGGACAGATACTCGGGTTGCCTGACGTAGGGCTGCATAGCGACACCGTAGATCATCGCCGGGCCCAACTCCCCTCCACACCGGTTTTCCACCTCACGAACAAACCAATGTAGGGCGGGTGGTGCAGCAATACTTCAGGCACCAGCCGTCTCAAGCTACCTCCCGGGGCGACGACAACCGGTATGGTCGGAATCGTGACCAGCAGCAACCCGCTCCGTGATCCCCGAGACCGGCGACTGCCAAAGATTGCAGGTCCCTGTGTACTGGTGCTCTTCGGCGTCACTGGCGACCTCTCCCGGAAGAAACTGATGCCGGCCGTCTATGACCTGGCGAATCGTGGCCTGCTGCCACCCGGTTTCGGGTTGGTAGGTTTCGCACGACGTGATTGGGCCGACCAGGACTTCGCGAAGGTTGTTCACGACGCTGTCAAGGAGAACGCCCGAACCCGTTTCCGCGAGGAAGTCTGGGAGCAGCTACTGGAAGGCATCCGGTTCGTACCGGGCACGTTCGACTCCGATGAGGCCTTTCACCGGCTCCGCACCACTCTTGAAGAACTCGACCAAGCCCGCGGCACGGGCGGCAATCACGCCTTCTACCTGTCAATTCCGCCATCGAACTTCGAGCAGGTGGTCTCCCAGCTCAAACGGAACGCCATCACCGGTGATGACACGAGCACCTGGAACCGGGTCGTGATCGAGAAACCCTTCGGCCACGACCTGCGTTCGGCCCGCGAACTGAACAACGTCGTCAGCCAGCTCTTCTCCCCCCACGAGGTGTTCCGAATCGATCATTATCTGGGCAAGGAGACGGTTCAAAACATGCTCGCGATGCGTTTCGCCAACGAGCTGTTTGAGCCCTTCTGGAACCGCAACTACGTCTCCCACGTGGAGATCACCATGGCCGAGGACATCGGCATCGGGGGCCGTGCCGGCTACTACGACGGCATCGGAGCAGCCCGCGACGTCATCCAGAATCATCTACTGCAACTGCTCGCCCTGACCGCCATGGAGGAGCCGACCAGTTTCGAGGCCTCACAGCTGCGCACAGAGAAAACCAAGGTACTGGCGGCCGCCCAGGTTTCCCCCAACTATGCCGCTCACACGGCCCGTGGCCAGTACGCCGCCGGGTGGCAGGGTGGTCGCCTGGTTCGTGGCTACCTGGAAGAGGATGGCGTTTCCCCAGATTCCCACACCGAGACCTACGCGGCAATACGGGTTGACGTAGACAATCGCCGCTGGGCAGGAGTGCCTTTCTACCTGCGAGCCGCCAAACGCATGCCGAGACGGGTCACGGAGGTCGCCCTCGTGCTGAAGCAGGCACCTCACCTGCCCTTCCCGAAAACCGAAACCGCGGCTCTGGGACGGAATGCTCTAGTGATGCGTATTCAACCCGATGAGGGCGTCACCCTCCGTTTCGGCGCCAAGGTGCCGGGAACGCAGATGGAGATCCGTGACGTCTCCATGGACTTCGTCTACGGGGGTTCTTTCACCGAGACCTCTCCAGAGGCCTACGAGCGCCTGATTCTGGACGTGCTGCTGGGTGATCCCCCCCTGTTTCCGCAGCATGAAGAGGTGGAACTCGGATGGAAGATCCTGGATCCGGTTCTCGACTACTGGGCTTCGCTGCCAACCCAACCGGACCCCTACCCTGCGGGTACTTGGGGCCCTGCCAGCGCAGTCGAGATGCTGGCCCGTGACGGCAACGCCTGGCGTAGGCCGTAGAGGAGGAAGCCGTGATCATCGAACTCAACAACACCACAACCCAGGACATCACGTCCGCGCTGATCAGAGCCCACCGAGAGGTCGGGCCGACCAGCGGAATGGTCCTGACACTGCTGGCGATCACCGACGACGATCACCGTGATGAGGTACTCGAGGCTGCCCGCGCCTCGGCGATGGCACACCCATCGAGGGTCATCGTCATCTCCAAAGCCGGCGGGGAGACGGGCCTCCACGCGAAGATCCAAGTCGGCGAGGGGCTCCCAGGAGATCTGATCGCCCTCAAACTGCACGGCGAACTGGCGTTGCATGGCGACTCCGTCGTGCTGCCCCTGCTACTCCCCGACTCCCCCACGATCGTCTGGTGGCCCCACAACGCACCCGACGCCCCCGTTCAAGATCCGATCGGGCGACTTGCAACACGACGGATCACCGACTCGATGGGAGCACCAGATCCACAACTGGCCCTGGCGATCCGCGCCCGCAACCTGGCTCCCGGCGACACGGACCTATGCTGGACCCGCATCACACGTTGGCGCACGCTGCTGGCCGCCGCCCTGGACCAGTTCCCCCACCAGGTCACCTCCGCCCTGGTGCGTTCCACCCCTGACAACGCCTGCTCCACTCTTCTGGTTGCTTGGTTGGAGCAACAGCTGAAAGTCCCGGTCCTGCACGAGGACAGCGACCAGCCTGGTATCTCGGAGGCGAGACTGACCACCGGCCAAGGCGACATCATCATCAATCGGGGCCGTTCCGAGACCATCGCCCGTTACGCCGTGCCTGGCCAGCCAGAACGAAAGATTGCCTTGAAAAGGCGTCCTCTCACAGAACTACTCATGGAGGAATTGCAGCGAATGGACCCCGACGACGTTTTCGAATCGGTGGTGAGTCGCATCGCCTCACAGGTGGGTGAGTGATGTTCACCCGAGTCGTGCGCCTGTCATCGGCGCAGCAGGTAGCCGATGTGGTCGCGCACCGATTCATGGCGCGGATCACGGAGTTGTTGGAAGGTCATGACGATGTCCATGTCTGCCTGACCGGTGGGGGAACAGCCGATCTGGTCTACGAACGTTTCGCCGATCTGTCCGCCGAGGCGAAACTCGACCTGGGGCGCCTCCACCTGTGGTGGGGGGACGAGCGTTTCGTGGCCGCCACGGATCCGGACAGGAACTCCCTCCAGGCCATCAGCCGGCTGGGTCGTACCTTGCCCATCCAGTCGGCACGAATTCACATGATGGCGGCGCGCGACGGTCGCGCTGACCCACACGACAGCGCCTCCGAATACGCTGCCGAGTTGGGGGAAACCCGCTTCGACGTGACCTTCCTGGGGATGGGCCCGGACGGTCATGTCGCCTCGATCTTCCCGGGACATCCAAGTTTCGACTCCACCTCCCGCAGCGTGATCGGGGTGACGGACTCCCCGAAACCGCCCTCGGAGCGCATCTCGTTGACGATCCCTACCCTCAACCGATCCGATGAGGTCTGGTTCATCGTCACGGGTACCGGCAAGGCCGATGCGCTGATCCGAACTTTCGACGGTGACGAGTCCCTGCCCGCCTCCCACGTCCACGGCCAGCAGGCCACGTACTGGTTCGTCGATGACGCAGCCGCCTCGAAGTTACCACCCCGCTACGCCTGCCCTCTCTGAGCAGCAGATTCCACAGGCTCCCTGACGGCCTGGAACATCCCAAGCACGGCGACCCGGCGAAACCCGAGCATCTCGTTGACAGCGAGCATGTGATGGTTCTCAGCGGCATTGAAGGTGTGGACCGCGGGGGCTTGAGGCAAGGCCACGTGAGCCGCTTCCAGGTTCGCCGCCTTGACCAACGTTCCCAGCCGGTGGCCGCGATGCTCAGGAAGCACGATGGTGTCCCACTGGTGGATCATGCCGTCGGGCCACTCACGCGATGCGGACAGCTCATTCAACGCCACAACCTTTCCTGTCGGTTCGTGCACCACGATCCCGAGGAAAAGCCGGTTCGTCGAGCTAAATCGCGCATACTCCGCGTGCACGCGGTCCGCATCCCAGGATGTCTCGGGAATGATCAGCCCACCGGATGGCGCATCAGTACTCATGCTTTGTTTCAGCACCGCAACACCGGCCGCCCACCCCGGGGGCACCTCCCCCTCCAAGCAGCACACCTCGTAATCCGGCCCGGCCGCGTCCCCGGCCGTGGCGAGAACATCGCTCAGCGAGACGGCCGGGGCGGCGAATTCGTACCGGGAATACCACATCACCTGCCCCAGGACGAAGCCGTAACGCAGCGCGAACCGGGCCTGTGGGCTGGAGGCCAACAGCGCCCCCTCCCCAACGGGACTGGGCAATGTTTCATCGTCCGGGCCCGGCACCGGGGTGGGAACCTCGAGGTTGACGTAGCGGATTCCAGGTTCCAAGGCTGAGTGCACCACCTCCGCGAGCGCCTGCCCGATTCCCTGCCGCCTGCACCCGGGCGTGACGTAGATGTGTGCCATCGCGCCTTCGGGCTCGTCTACGAAATTCACCACCAGCCTGGCGAAACCTGCGGGCCGGTCTTTAATCCAGACCAGCCAGCGGAGCACCCGGCTCTTGGTGAGAGCGGCATGCGCGGCTTTCAGGTCGACCTCCGGAGTTTTCCGAGGCCCTTGAGGGCCGAGCGCCTCGACGCTGTCATCGGCGTTCATGCGACAGTAGGAAACCCATTCCTCATTCGCAATCCCAGGAAGCGCGAATTCGCGGATCTCAAAACCAGTCACTACTTCACCTTAACGTCCGGTTTGAATAGCGTTTCCGGTAACTTTAATCCATGGAGAGGATTGCACGACCGGAACGAGCGACCACGGGCTGCAAGGCGCATCCGAGGTCTAATGGGCTGCAATCCACCTTCGGAAGAGGAACCGGGAGTCACCATGACTGATTTCCTAACCTGGGCCGGTCAGAACCCGTGGGCCGCCTGGGGCGTGCTGGCGCTGCTGCTGGCAGCAGCCGAGTTGCTCACCATGGACCTGACGTTGCTGATGCTCGCGGCCGGCGCTCTTGCCGGCGGAGCGGTTGCGCTGCTGCTCCCTCACCTACTGTGGCTCCAGGTGATCGTTGGTCTAACCACCACGGTGGCCACTCTCTTCCTGCTGCGCCCCACGCTCTTGGAGAAAACTCGTCGAGCTCCGGGATACCGCTCCCGCCTCGATGACCTCATTGGCTCGCTCGGAGATGTGACAACCCAGATCACCGCGAACTCGGGTGAGGTCAAGGTGGATGGCCAGATCTGGCAGGCCCGCAGCTACGATGACACCGTTACGATCGAGACCGGGGAGAGAATCGAAGTTTACAAGCTCGACGGAATCACCTTGATCGTCTACCCCATCGCCCACTGACCAGAAACCGCAAGGAGCGACATTGCCTGTACCCACCATCCTTCTCATTGCTCTTGTCGTCGTCGTGGTCATGCTGCTGGCCGCGACCTTGAAAATCATCCGTCAACAGCAGGTGGCCATAGTCGAACGGCTCGGCAAGTTCCGCAAGGTACTCGATCCTGGACCGCATCTGGTGGTTCCGTTCCTCGACCAGATCCGATACGCCCTCGACATGCGCGAGGAGGTGGTGCCGTTCCCGCCCCAGGGCGTCATCACCGAGGACAACCTCATCGTCTCGATCGACTCGGTGATCTACTTCCAGATCGTCGATCCAGTCCGGGCCGCCTACGAGGCACAGAACTACCGTGCTGCCATCGAACAACTGACCATGACCACCCTGCGCAACATCATCGGTGGCATGGACCTGGAGGCCACCCTCACATCACGCGAGGAGATCAACAAGCGCCTGCGTGCGGTACTGGACGAGGCAACCGGCAAATGGGGAATCAAGGTCAACCGGGTCGAGCTGCGCACCATCGAACCGCCACCGACCATCCGCGACGCCATGGAGAAGGGCGCCCGAGCAGAACGCGACAAGCGGGCATCGATCCTGTTGGCCGAAGGTCAGCGCCAATCCCAGATCCTTTCTGCTGGCGGCGACCGGGAGGCCGCAATTCTCCGCGCCCAGGGTGATCGCGAAGCTGCTGTCCTCCGCGCCCAGGCCGATCGGCAGGCACAGATGTTGCGTGCCGAGGGTGAGGCCCAGGCCATCACCACGGTTTTCAGCGCCATCCACGCCGCAGAACCGGACCAGGCACTGCTCGCCTACCAGTACATGCAGATGCTGCCGCGCCTAGCCAGTGGCGACTCGAACAAGATGTGGATCGTTCCCAGCGAACTCAGCGACGCCTTGAAGGGACTGGGGCAGGTGGCGAACTCCACCGATGTGCGGGATTACGTCTCGCGGGCTTCCCAGCATTTTCCTGCGCCAAAGCCGGTCGATGTGCACGCCGAAATAGCAGAACAGGCCCGGAAGGACCACGAAAAGAGCAGCGCCACGGTGGAACAGGCCATAGCCGACGCCCAAGCGATGGAGGGCAGCGGCACCCGCAGGCCAGGGCAGCCCTCCCCACAACCGCAACATCAGTACCCCGATTCCACGGAATCCTGGGGGCCACGCCCCGACGCCTCGTACGATGCGCAGTAACACAGCCGCGCGACAGAAGAGTGAATCCCCGTCCAGCCGTAGCCGGACGGGGATTCACTCATACTTAAGTTTTTCGTCTCATCAGTAGAGGATTTCGCCGGCTGCCCGGCGAGCCCTCAGCGAGGACACCGCTTCCTCCAGGATCTGCGCCGCCTCCTCATCGGTGCGACGTTCCTTCACATAGGCGAGATGGGTCTTGTACGGGGTGATCTTTGGCGGAGGCGGAGGATTCTCCGCGTCGGTGTTGGCGGGCAGTCCGCAGCGGGGACAATCCCAGGACTCAGGAATCACCGCATCGGCGGCGAATGCGGGGCGGGTCTCATGCCCGCTCGCGCAGTAGTAGGAGACGTGAAGCCTCGGGGCGGCATCACCCCTTTCGGCCTCACCCATTGGTCCGGCTCCGACTCGGCTACCCCGGATGGCGTTGCCACCTGCCACAACTACTCCTCAAGGCTCGAAAACATTCTCTTGTCAGACTTCGATGCGGTAGAGCACCAGCAGACCGATGATCGTCAACACCCAGATCAGCGTCAGCACAAGGGTGATGCGGTCCAATCGCCGCTCAGCAGTGGACACACCGCCCATAGAAGTGGACATGCCGCCACCAAACAGGTCGGACATGCCGCCACCGCGGCCCTTGTGGAGGAGCACTGACAGAGCCAGCAACGCACTCAAAATAATTAGGATGACCGACAGGGTGGCTATGGGCCAGCTGACGAGGGGGACAATCACGCGCAGTAGTTTAACCGAGGGAATCAAATCCACCACATCGCGGGTGTTTCACGACGTTTCATCCGATGGCTCAGCAATGGGGTTGTCACCGGCAAACCCGGTGACAACCCCATTGCACGGAGCTGTTCTCAAGCGAACAGAACGATCGAGGCAAACTCCTCGGCCTTCAGACTGGCTCCTCCTACCAGAGCGCCATCGACATCCGGCTGGGCCATGATCTCGGCCACGTTGGAAGCCTTCACAGATCCCCCGTACTGGATCCGGACCGAATCCGCAGTGGTGTGGTCATACAACCTCGCGACCTCTTCACGGATCGCCCCACAGACCTCCTGCGCGTCCTCCGGAGTGGCAACCTCGCCCGTGCCGATGGCCCACACCGGCTCGTAGGCGATGACAAGCGACGCCACCTTCTCCGCAGGGATCTCCTTCAGGCAACCACGAACCTGCTCGAGAGTGTACGCGACCTGGCGCCCCTCCTTACGAACGTCCAGGCCCTCGCCGCAGCAGATGATCGGGACCATGTCAGCCGCCAGGATCTTCAGAGCTTTGGCGTTGATCAGGGCATCGGTTTCACCGTGGTATTCGCGCCGCTCCGAGTGCCCGACCACCACGTAGCGAACACCCAGCTTCGCCAGCATTCCGGCACTGATCTCGCCCGTGTAGGCACCCGAGTCATGCTCGGAAACATTCTGTGCCCCGAGTTGAAGCGGGAACCGGTCCCCCTCGATAAGGGTCTGTACAGTGCGCAGGTCCGTGAATGGTGGAATGACCACACATTCGACGGAGCTACCGTCGTACTCCTTGTCGGCCAAGGTCCAGGCCAGTTTCTGGACGAGCCCCGTCGCCTCGACGTGGTTCAGGTTCATCTTCCAGTTTCCGGCCATGATCGGTTTGCGTGCCATGTCAGTTGCCTTCCTTCAGAACAGCGATACCAGGAAGGACCTTGCCCTCCATCAGCTCCAGCGATGCACCACCACCGGTAGAGATGTGCCCAAACGCATCCTCCGGGAACCCGAGAGCCCGCACCGCGGAGGCCGAGTCACCACCACCGACAACGCTGATGCCGTCGACCTCGGTGAGGGCCTGAGCGACCGTTCGGGTACCGGATTCCAACCCGGGAATCTCGAACACTCCCATGGGTCCGTTCCAGAAAACCGACCTGGCCTGGCGGATCGCGTCACCGAACAACTTCTCGGTGGCGGGCCCGATGTCAAGACCCATCTTGTCGGCAGGGATGGCGTCGGTGGGAACCACATCCACCTGACCGACGGTGTACGCCCCGAAGTCGACCTCGGATGCGACGCGCACGTCAACAGGAAGCAGGATGCGCTTGTCTGCTGCCTCGGCGGCCTTCAAGTAACCGGTGCAGGCCTCGATGGACGCGTCGTCGACCAGCGACTTCCCAACCCCCAGCCCTTGAGCCTTGAGGAAGGTGAAAGCCATACCGCCACCGATGACGAGGGTGTCAGCCACCTTGAGGAGGTTGTCGATGACGGCCAGCTTGTCAGCCACCTTCGCACCACCGAGCACCACGACAAATGGACGTTTCGGAGCCTCGGTGAGGCCCTCCAAGACGTCAATCTCTGCCTCCACGAGCGAACCGGCAGCCGACGGCAGCAACGTCGCGATGTCGTAGACGGAGGCCTCCTTACGGTGCACCACGCCGAAACCGTTCGAAACGAAGAAATCCCCGAAGGCAGCGTATTTCTCCGCCAGCTCCTTACGGACGATCTCGTCCTTGGATTTCTCCCCGGCCTCGAAACGGACGTTCTCCAGGAGGGCTACCTCACCGTCCCCGAGGGATTCGACGGTAGCCTTCGCCGACGAACCCACCACGTCGGTGGCGAACCTCACCCGGGCGCCGAGTAGTTCGCCGAGGCGGACCGCGACAGGGGCGAGGGAGAACTTGGGATCGGGTTCGCCCTTAGGACGCCCGAGATGGGCCAGGATGACGATCCGGGCCCCCGCGGCGCGCAGCTCATTCAAGGTGGGCAGGGCGGCGCGGATTCGACCATCATCGGTGATGTTCTTGTCACCGTCCAGAGGCACGTTGAAATCGCAGCGGACAACCACACGCTTACCGGCGAGGTCTCCGAGCTGGGAGACAGATTTCATTGAAGGTCCTTTCGGGTGGGGACACGCCGGCCCCGCCAGCACGAGTGCAGACGGGGCCGGAGCGTCACTTCTTGAGTGAGATCAGAGTTTGCTGCCAACGAGCACCGTGAGGTCCACGAGGCGATTCGAATAGCCCCACTCGTTGTCGTACCAGCCGACGACCTTGACCTGATTGCCGATGACCTTGGTCAGCTGGGCGTCGAAAGTGCAGGAGGCCGAGTCGGTCTCGATGTCCGTGCTGACAATGGGCTCATCGGTGTAGACGAGGACCCGACCGTCGGCGGCCTTCTTCACGATTTCGTTGATTTCCTCGACCGTGGTCTCACGGGGCGCCTCAAAGGTGAGATCCGTGGCGGAACCGGTGGGGGTCGGAACGCGCAGCGCGTACCCGTCGAGCTTGCCCTTCAACTCGGGCAGCACCAAGGAAACGGCCTTCGCGGCACCAGTTGTGGTGGGCACGATGTTGAGGGCGGCTGCGCGGGCACGGCGCAGATCCTTGTGCGGGCCATCCTGCAGGTTCTGGTCCTGGGTGTAGGCGTGGATGGTGGTCATCAGGCCTTTGACGATACCGAGACCATCATTGAGGGCCTTTGCCATCGGGGCCAGGCAGTTGGTGGTGCAGGACGCATTGGAGATGATGTTGTGGGCCGCCGGATCATACTTGTCGTCATTGACCCCCATGACGATAGTGATGTCCTCGTTCTTGGCCGGGGCAGAGATCAGCACTTTCTTGGCACCGGCATCCAGGTGGGCCTTGGCCTTGGTGGCGTCGGTGAAGAAACCGGTGGACTCGATGACGATGTCGACCCCCAGCTTGCCCCAGGGAAGATTCGCCGGATCCTTCTCGGCGAAGGCCTTGATCTCCTTACCACCCACCTTGATGGCGTCATCGTCGTAGGAGACTTCTTCGGGGAAGCGTCCGAGGATGGAGTCGTATTTCAGGAGGTGGGCAAGGGTCTTGTTGTCAGTGAGGTCGTTGACAGCAACCACCTCGAGGTCAGCGCCGGATGCAACGAGCGCGCGGAAGTAGTTGCGTCCAATGCGGCCGAAGCCGTTGATTCCAACCTTGACGGTCATTTCGAATTGATCCCCTTCGAGAGATACCTGGGAGCCCGCCGCACCTGGGTGGCGCAGCCGACGCCCTTCGGACAGCCCCATCCTAGCCATTCAAACCCAAACCCAGAAGGGTTCGGCACAGGTGAAAGTCGAACGCACCCCAATTACTGGGCTTCACCCAGGTCAGCGGGCAGTGAAGCTTCGGTGTTGGGGATGCCCGCAGCCTCGGCAGCCTTGTCGGCTGTGGCGAGCAGACGCCGGATGCGCCCGGCCACTGCATCCTTTGTCAGTGGCGGGTCGTGCAGTTTGCCAAGCTCTTCCAGGCTCGCCTGGCGGTGTTCGATGCGAAGCTTGCCTGCGGCAACCAGGTGCTCGGGGGCATCCTCTCCCAGAATCTCCAAGGCACGTTCCACCCTGGCACTGGCGGCAACCGCGGCCCTGGCAGAACGCCGCAGATTCGCGTCGTCGAAATTTGCCAATCGGTTCGCCTGGGCCTTGACCTCTCGCCTCATACGACGTTCCTCCCAGATCAGGCGCGTTTCCTGGGCTCCCATCCGGGTCAGCAGGTCAGCGATGGCCTCACCATCCCGGAGGACCACGCGATCAACACCACGCGACTCACGTGATTTCACTGTAATGCCGAGCCTGCGGGCGGCACCGCTGAGCGCCAATGCAGCCTCCGATCCAGGACATGTGACCTCGAGGGCCATGGAGCGCCCCGGTTCGGTCAGGGATCCACGGGCTAGGAACGCCCCACGCCACACCGCGACAGAATCGGCGATGGAGCCTCCGACAACCACGGCAGGCAGCCCCCTGACCGGGCGCCGCCGCTGATCCACCAAACCGGCGAGCCGGGCCAGGGCCTCGCCGTCGCGGATGACCCGTACCGCGTATCGGGTGGTGCGGCGCAGCCCCGTGGCGTTGATCACCAGAAGATCCGAGTCCAAGGAATAAAGATCATGGATGTAGGTGCGTAGCCTTCGGGCCGCCGGGGCGGAGTCCAGTTCCGCCTCTATGACGATGCGGCCACCCACGAGGTGGAGCCCACCTCCGAACCTGAGCATCGTCGCGACCTCCGCCCGACGCGCATTTGGGTGGGGGGTTGCCACCGCTGCCAACTCCGTTTTCACCTTCTGGGTCAACGCCATGGGAGCAATCATTCCACCAATTCCCTCATGGCGTGGGTCTCAGCTGGCAAGAAGCTCCTGATAGGCGTCTGCGAGTCGTTTCGGATCGTGACGTGCGCTGCCGTCGTGGCAGCGGATGTCGGCCACCGCCAGCTCGGCCCCGAGAGAGGCCGCGAACTGGGTGAGGTGACGGTCGGAACCGACGAAACCGACGTCGGCCAGCACGAAGTCGAGGCGCAGGGTCGGGGCGTGTTCCGCCAGCAGTTCGATGTGCCGCGAGGCGGTGAACCCGTCGGTCTCGTCGGCGGCCGTGATGTTCATGACGAGGATGCGGCGGGCCGGCGTGGAAAGGATCGCGTCGCGCAGTTCCGGGACCAGCAGGTGGGGAATCACCGAGGTGAACCAGGAACCGGGTCCCATTACGATCGCGTCGGCCTGCCGGACGGCCGCCACCGCCTCCGGATGGGCGGGTGGATTCTCAGGTATCAACCGAACCGACTGGACCGTGGCCCGGGTTTTGGCGACGGTGGCCTGCCCCGCCAGGGTGCACAGCTCGTCCGGGGCGAGCGGGTCGAGTCCCAGCACGTCGGCCTCGATCTGCAGGGGAACCGAGCTCATCGGAAGCACCCTACCCCGGGTCCTGAGCAGCTCCCCAACCATGTCGAGGCCCGCCACGGGATCATCCAGCTGCTGCCAGAGACCTGCTATGAGCAGATTCCCGATGGCGTGTCCACTCAGCGGACCATCTCCGGAGAACCTCGATTGAAGAACGTTCGCCCAACGCCGCCCCACCTGGTCGTCGCCGCACAGTGCCGCCAAGGCCATGCGGAGATCGCCGGGCGGCAGGCAGCCGAACTCCCTGCGCAATCTTCCGGAGGAGCCGCCGTCGTCAGCCACCGTGACCACGGCCGTGAGCCGGTCGGTGATCCGACGCAGGGCAGTCAGGGAGGTGTGGAGTCCGTGGCCTCCCCCGAAAGCGACGATGGCGGATCCTCTCGGTCGGTTCATTCCTTCCCCAGATCCCGATGCAGCACACTGACACCGTACCCTCGAGCGCGCAACCGGCTCGCCAGTTCCTCGGTCATGGATGTGGAACGGTGCTTGCCTCCCGTACACCCGATCGCAACGGTGACCTGACGCTTACCCTCCGTGAGATATCCGGGGGCCGCCACATCGATGATTCCCAGCATGCATCCCTGGAATTCCTGGGCGGCTTCTTGAGAGAGCACATAGGAGGCGACGTCCGGCGAAAGCCCGGTCTTAGGACGCAGCTCCGGAACCCAGTACGGGTTTGGCAGGAAACGCACATCGAAGACGATATCGGCATCGACCGGCAGTCCGTTCTTGAAACCGAACGACATCAGAGCGACGCTCAGGTTGTCCGTGGCATCGGTTCCGAAATGATTAGAGATGCGCTGGGCGAGCTGTCGGGCACTGAGCCGGGATGTGTCGACGACGATGTCGGCGGAGGCCCGCAAATCCGCCAGAAGACGCCGTTCACGCACGATGCCGTCAAGCAGCCGACCGTCATATTGCAGCGGAAGCGGTCGGCGGTTGGACTCCTGGCGTTGCACGATCACGTCGTCGCTGGCTTCCAGGAACAGCACCGTGACGCGACAACCTCGCGCCTTGACCTCTGCGAAAGATGTGGGCAGCTGCTCGAACTCCTCCCGGGAACGCACGTCGACCACAACCGCCAGCCGCTCGGTCATCCCCATCCTGTCCACGAGAATCGGCAGCATTGCTGGAGGTAGGTTGTCCACCACGTACCATCCGAGATCCTCCATCGTGTGGGCGGCTGTACGCCGTCCTGCTCCGGACAATCCGGTCACGATCACGATCTCCGCAGGCCCCTGCACTTCCACCATGGAAGAGACACTAGTCGCTCGCCTGGACGGCATCACGATTTCACCCACACCATCGGTGGAGTTGTGTCGCCCCACACCCTACGTAACCGCCCGTGTTCATTCCGGTGAGGTTCATCGCTGTTCGCGTTCACCAAGACCCCTGGCAGCCAGGGCTTCCCCCGTGCGTTCCGCATGAGCGACGGACCCGAGCACCATCGGCATGAGGAGCGCCACCACGTTGCGTTCCGCCCCACGGGCACGGGCGGCGTCCCTCGCGTCGTCAAACAGACCTAGCAGGTAGGGGATGGAACGGATCATCAGAGCCACCGCCAGCGCTGTCCGCTCGGGGTTGAGGCCGACAAAAATGAGCGGACGCAGGGCCACGATCAGGGCGTCCATCAGCGCCGGGGTCGGGGTGGTGAGGGTCAACAGACGCGCCGCAAGGATGGCCAGCAGCAGGTTCCCGGGCACGACCACTGCCGCGTGCGGATTCAGAACCACCAGCTGGTAGGCAACCAGCAACCCGAGGATCAGCCACATCACCCACCCGATCCGCAGCGCCCGGGCCGGACCGACCCCGGAGCTCATCAACAACACGACTGTCAGGGCCAGTGACCCACAGGTGACCGGCCAGGTCTGAAGGACCAGGGCGGGGATGCTCAGGGTGAGCATGAGGAGGTATTTCCATCCCACCCCGAGCCGGAACAGCCACCCCTCCCCCGGCTGGTGGAGGCCGAGTAGGCTCGCGTGCACGTTCACCCGGTGCCCCCCATGGCGCTCTCGTACCAGGCGATGGCTTCACCGGGCTCGCCGTCAGCGGCCACCTGCCCCTTCTCGATGACGATCACCCGGTCAGCATCGGCAGCCACGGCCATATCATGGGTGGAATAGATGACCTGTTGCTCCAGCTCCGCGAAGGCGCGACGCAGGGCCAGTTTGTTGCGCAGGTCGAGCAAGGTGGTGGGTTCGTCTGCCACAATCACCTCCGGTCGAACGGCCAGCACACTGGCCAGCGCTACCATCTGACGCTCCCCGCCGGAGAGGTCATAGATGCTCTGGTGGGCCACATGCCCCAGTCCTCGCTCATCGAGAATCTGCTGTGCGCGACCTGCTCGCTCCTTCTTGGGCAGGTGTCCAAGACTGAGGGTCAGGTCCTCGATCGGAGTGGACATCAGCAGCTGGGCCAGCGGATCGGTGAAGATGAATCCGACGAGCTGGCGAACCTTTCGCGGTTCCTTGGCGACATCGTGGCCCTTGACGCTCACGGTGCCGGACGTCGGCTGACGCATGCCGTTGAAAAGCCTCAGCAGGGTCGATTTGCCGGATCCATTGGCACCGATCACTGCTATACGCCGCTCCGTGAGGGTCAGGTTGATCTCCTTGAGCAGCACCCTGGCCTCGTCACCCTTGCGAATCGGTGGGATGACGAGGCCGACGTCGGCAAGTCGGATCACCGCTGGGCCAGCAGGCGTGGGAAAGCTCGGTGAACCGCGTAGGCCAGGATCACAACGACCACGCTCTTGATGGCGTCACTCACCCAGAACGCCATGTCAATCCCGAGCGCCTTGCCGAATTCCATCCCACCGGCTCGCATCATTCCGACCACCCCTAGGGGGAGGATGATGAGATAGCGACCCAGAAGCAGGCCCAGGAAGAAGATCACCGGAGTACTAGCACTTAGTCCTCGTTTCAGCGCCATTGTGGCGACGAATCCAGCCAGCAGCGCGGCCAGCGGGAAAGCGAGCAAGTAGCCACCGGTCGGGCCCGCGAAGGATGCAAGCCCAGCCCCTCCCCGGGCGAAGACGGGAAGACCAGCTGCCCCAACCAGGAGGTACAGCAGGACCGCAGAGAATCCGCGCCAGGCGCCCAGACACAGGCCCGCAAGACCGACGCCGATGGTCTGCAGGGTGAATGGAACGGGACCGATGTTGAAACCGGGCACGATCGCGAGCGCGGCGATGAGGGCTGCGAACACGGCCACGTAGGCGAGGTCGCCTCCCCGGAAGGAACGAGCCGATGCGGACACTGTTACCTCCTGCTTGGTTGATGACGATGCGGAACGAAGATATTCAACACCCCACGTTGAACAGCGTTCAAGTCATGGCTCTGTCACCTGCGCAGAGAGTTCCCGTCGCCTACCCGTACACTTCGCCCGTGCGCGATTTTGCCGAACTGCTGCAGACCCCAGGACTGGCGAGGGTCATGGCCAGCCAGCTCGCCGCAAGGCTGCCTGCCGGGATGTTCTCACTCGGCATGCTGATGCACGTCGAACGCGTACAGGGCAACTACACCTCCGCCGGCACGGTGCTGGCGGCATTTTCGATCGGCATGGCAGCGGCGGGGCCTATCATCACCCGGCAGCTCAACCGGTTCGGCACCCTGCCGGTACTGCTGACCTGTTTGCTGATGACCACAGCCTCCCTGACCCCCCTGGTGATCTTCCAGCTCCCCCTGTGGGCGATGACGCTGTTGGCTGCGGTGGCCGGGGCCACCATCCCACCCGTGCTGCCCACCGTCCGCACCCTCTACCCGAAACTGGTGCCGCAGCACCTCGTCACCCCACTGTTCAGCCTCGACGCCGCGCTGCAGGAGATCATCTGGGTTTTCGGTCCCGTGGTAATCACCACGCTGGTGGTGTACCTGGGGACGGTGGCCGCTCTCCTAATCGTCACAGGAATCCAGCTGGCCGGGGGAATGCTGTTCATCCTCGAACCAGCGGTCCGAGGCCTGCGGATCCCCAGGGCGACGGGGCGTTTCGGGAAGGTGCTAGCGAACCCCTCGGTGCTGCTCATGGTCCTGGTCTCCCTGCTGCTGATCGGTTCCCTGGCGGCCATGGAGGCAGCGGTGGTGGCCTGGTTCGGGGAGGGTTCGCTGCTCGGCGGGATCATCCTGGCCATCTCGGCCCTCGGTTCCATGATCGGTGGGCTCGCGATCGGGCAGCGGCCCATCAGGCCCTGGTCCCTCCCCACCCGGTTTCTGGTCATGACCCTCGGGCTGCTCGCCGCAGTGCTGGTGTCGGGTTTCTGGGGGCTGGCGCTGGCCCTGTTCGTCGCGGGACTGGGCACCGCCCCCTCATTGGCGGCGATCTCGTCGGTGATAGCCGGCAGCGTGCCCTTCGCAGACACCGCCGAGGCCTACGGCTGGATCACCACGGGCCAGTTGATCGGTGCCGCGATGGGTTCCGCTCTGGCGGGCATCGCCATCGATTCCCTCGGTGGGGGCCGGGGCGGGATGCTCGCCAGCCTCACCGTCGGCGCCCTGGCAGTACTGGCGACCGCCACTTTCCGCAACATCCAGGCTGATTTGAGAAACGCACGTTCCTGAACCATTCAGAGGATGTGAGGCCTGGGCTGGCACCAAACCTGCGCCTCAACTCAAGGCCTCGTTCGCAGACTGCTTTCTGTGACCGTGGTACCGACGGTCCGGGACCCCACACACCAACCTTTTCAGGTCGGCATGACCTCTCCGGTGGCCAGGTTAAGGGCCTCGCCACCCGCACCAGACACGACCTCGTGGATGGCGGCGGCCAGTGTGGCTCCGATCCCGGGGACGGCAGCAATCTCCTCCGGGGTGGCTCCGCGTAGCTTTTTCAGCGACCCGAAATGGGAGAGCAATGCTTTTCGGCGCATCTCCCCCAGGCCGGGTACCGCATCCAGGGCCGAGGACAGCATCGACTTGCTGCGCCTGCTCCGGTGGTGCGTGATGGCGAACCGGTGGGCCTCGTCACGAACCCGCTGCAGCAGGTACAGCCCCTCGGATGCACGAGGCAGGATCACCGGGTATTCCTCACCCGGCAGCCACACCTCCTCTAGACGTTTGGCCAGCCCGCACAGGGCGATCTCCCCGCTCAGACCGAGCTCCTCCAGTACCCGCGCAGCTGCTGCCACCTGTGGGGAACCACCGTCAACGACGATCAGGGCAGGCGCGTAGGAGAACTTGCGGGGGGCACCTGTGGTGGGATCCACCAGCAGCGGCCCGGATTCGCCCTCGTCGCGACCGCGTTCATCCAACAGCCTGCCGAGACGCCGACTCAGTACCTCGTCCATGGCCGCCACGTCGTTGGACCCCTCGAAGCTTTTGATGACGAATCTCCGGTAGTCGGATTTGCGGGCCAGGCCGTCCTCGAAGACCACCATGGAGCCGACGACCTCACTGCCTTGGGTGTGTGAGATGTCAAAACACTCGATGCGCAGGGGCGGTTCCGCCAGACCCAGGGCATCGGCGATCTCTTCCAGCGCTCTGTTACGGGTAGTCAGGTCCGATGCCCGCCTGGTTGCCTGCTGCTGCAGGGACAGCTCGGCGTTGCGCAGCACGGTCTCCAGGAGGGTGCGTTTGTCGCCTCGGACCGGGACCCGCACTTCGACCCGCGCGCCGCGCATCTCCTCGAGCAGGGCGATCAGCTCCGGCTCGGCGGGCACGGAGCTGAGGATCAGCGGGGGTGGCGGGTTCTCGTCGGTGTAGAGCTGAAGCAGGAAGGGCTCCAGCAGCTCAGCCAAGTCGCGGTCATCGGAGCGATCGGCAATCCAGCCCCGCTCCCCCGTGATCCGGCCACCACGGATGTGGAAGATCTGAACCGCCACCTGCTGACCGTCATCAGCAAAGCCCACCACATCGGCCCTGATGGTCTCCGGCAGCACCACCGTGTTGCGTTCCTGGGCCTTCGTCAGTCCCGCCAACTGGTCGCGCAGCACCGCGGCCCGTTCGAAGTTCATCTCGGCGGAGGCCTCGAACATCTCGCGTTCCAGTTCCTGGACGATGCGATCCGAATCTCCTGCCATGAAACGGCAGAAACCATTCACGATCTCCCGGTGCTCCTCCGAGCCTACTCTCCCAACACATGGGGCCGAGCACTTCCCGATGTCGCCCAGCAGGCACGGGCGCCCCGATGCCCTGGCGCGTTTGAACACTCCGTCGGTGCAGGACCGCATGGGGAATACCCGCAGCAGTGCATCCACTGTTTCCCGGATGGCCCAGGCCTGTCCGAAGGGACCGAAGTAACGGGTACCGCGTCGCTTCGCCCCGCGACCGACGAACACCCGGGGATAGGTTTCGTTCCAGGTGATCGCAAGCCACGGGTAGGACTTGTCATCGCGGTACTTGACGTTGAACCGCGGGTCGAACTGTTGGATCCAGGTGTATTCGAGCTGGAGTGCCTCAAGCTCGTTCGCCACCACGGTCCACTCCACCCTGGCAGCGGTCCTGACCATCGTCTGGGTGCGAAAGTGCAGCGACGACGGGTCGGCGAAATAGGAGTTCAGGCGGGAACGCAGGTTCTTCGCCTTGCCGACATAGATGATGTTCCCGAAGGCGTCGAAGAACCGGTAGACGCCGGGATCCGTGGGGATGCTGCCCGGCCTGGGCCGGTAGCTGGCCGGGTCAGCCATCGCCTCAGCGGGTCAGTCTGCGGTGCTTGGAGGCGTGCGGTCGAGCCGCCTCGGCGCCGAGCCGTTCGATCTTGTTTGCTTCGTAGTCAGCGAAGTTGCCCTCGAACCAGAACCAGCGCGGTGTTCCGTCCTCATCCTCACCCTCCCAGGCAAGCATGTGGGTGGCCACCCGGTCCAGGAACCACCGGTCGTGGGAGATCACGACGGCGCAGCCCGGGAACTCCAGCAGCGCGTCCTCGAGGCTGGAGAGGGTCTCCACGTCGAGGTCGTTGGTGGGTTCGTCGAGCAGCAGCACGTTGCCGCCCTGTTTGAGGGTCAGCGCCAGGTTGAGGCGGTTGCGTTCACCACCGGAGAGCACCCCGGCTTTCTTCTGCTGGTCGGGGCCCTTGAAGCCGAAGGAGGCCACGTAGGCCCGCGACGGCATCTCGAAGTTCGCCACCTTGATGTGATCGAGGCCGTCGGAGACCACCTGCCACACGTTCTCCTCCGCGTCGATTCCAGCGCGGTTCTGGTCCACGTAGCTGAACGAAACCGTCTCACCGACCTTCACGGTTCCGGCATCGGCTTCCTCCTGACCAGTGATGGTCTTGAACAAGGTGGTTTTGCCGACACCGTTGGGGCCGATGATGCCGACAATGCCAGCACGCGGCAGCGAGAACGACAGGTCCTTGATCAGCACCCGGTCCCCGAAACCCTTGTTGAGATCTTTAACCTCCAGCACGACTGATCCCAGCCGCGGACCGGGCGGGATGTTGATCTCAGCGGTGTCGATCTTGCGGAACCGCTCGGCTTCGGCCGCGAGCTCTTCGTAGCGCTGCAGGCGGGCCTTGTTCTTGGCCTGCCGAGCCTTCGGAGAGGAACGGACCCACTCGAGTTCCTTCTCCAAAATCTTCGCGCGCTTGGCGTCCTTCTTGCCCTCGATCTGGAGGCGCTGTCGTTTGGTCTCCAGGTAAGTGGAGTAGTTGCCCTCGTAAGGATGCAGCTTCCCGCGGTCGACTTCGCAGATCCACTCGGCGACGTTGTCCAGGAAGTAGCGGTCGTGGGTAACGGCCAATACTGCCCCGGGGTAGGTCTTGAGGTGTCCTTCGAGCCAGTTCACGGATTCGGCATCGAGGTGGTTGGTCGGCTCGTCGAGAAGCAGCAGGTCGGGTTGCTGAAGCAGCAGTTTGCACAGGGCGACACGACGCCGTTCTCCTCCGGACAGAATGTCGACGACGGTGTCCGGCGGGGGGCACTGGAGAGCATCCATGGCCTGTTCCAGGCGGGCATCAATGTCCCAGGCGTTGTGGGCGTCGAGTTCGGTCTGGAGATTGCCCATCTCGGCCATCAGAGAGTCGAAGTCCGCGTCGGGTTCGGCCATCTCCATACCGATCTCGTCGAAGCGTTTCATCTTCGCCTTGATGTCGGCCACGGCCTCCTCGACGTTCTCCTGGACCGTTTTGCCCTCCGTCAGTGGCGGCTCCTGCAGAAGAATGCCGACGGTGGCTCCCTTGGCAAGGTTGGCCTCCCCGTTGTTCGGCTGCTCCAGCCCTGCCATCACCTTCAGCAGCGTCGATTTGCCTGCGCCGTTCGGACCCACGACACCGATCTTCGCGCCGGGGAAGAACGCCAGCGTGACGTCATCGAGGATCAGTTTCTCGCCCGCAGTTTTGCGGACCTTCTGCATCGTGTAGATGAACTCCGCCATCGACATCCCTTCAATCTTGACCGCTGGCCAGTATGCCAGCTGATTTCTGTTGCGGAAGTGCCAGACCGGGCGCAGCGACATTTCTGCAGTGGTGTCCCTCGCCGAGGGACACACCGAGCGCAGTGGCGGGACGCCGGATCGTCCAGTCCGGTGTGCAACAGTCAGGCATGACTTTCACAACGGGAACTAACCCCGAAGACCCCGTATCAATCGGCGAGCCTCGGCCAGGCGTCCCAGTTCCGCCGTCAGTGGAGCCACGACGTGTTCCCGCCCCACCTTTCCGACCGCGGCACGCAATCTTCGCGCAACCTGCCGTATCCCGGAGTGTTCCCCTGCAGCGACGAACCCCCTCGACAGGAACGAGAACAACAGCCCGCCCCCAACCCCTCCGATGATGAGCAGCGCCGGGATGTTCATCCCACCCCCACCGCCTGGGGCTACCAGGCCGGGGAGACCGACCCAGGCCAACAGCAGGTTCGCCAGCAACCAGCCGAGGCCCAGCATCGTGACAGCCAGCAGAAACCACTGGATTCCCCGGACCGCGCGCCACCATCCCGGATTCCTGGAGAGCCCCAGATCCGTCGCCGCAATCGCCTCCGCCAGCAGATTTGGCAGGAGATCGCGATCACGCCGGCAAGCCTCCTCTAGAGCTCGCTTCCAGTCCTCCCCCAGGCCGTTCCCTACCGCATCCGAGAATTGACGCAGTGTTGTCCTGAGCTGGGCCATGGCCACTGGTCCACGGTCAGGCGTGAAACCATTGCCTGCCGTACGGAACCGTTTCAGCGGGTCGGAACGCAACCTGTGCATCCACCGGGTCATCGGCCATCCCGTCGCCAGCACGCCGCGGTACCGGATGGTTTCCGCCACCACATCGATCATCCGCGACACTCCCGCGACCTCGGCCAGCCCGACTTCCAACACCTCGACATCCTCATCGCTGGGTTCCTCCAGCCCGGCACGACAGGTCTCGTCAAACTGCTCTGCCAGCTGATCCAGTTCCACGGACAACCTGGTCCTGGCAGCGCGTTTCCCAGCGACGACATTGGCCAGGTGTTCCCGCAGCGCATCGACCCCAGTCCCAGTCACGGTGCTGGTGGCGAACAGCGGCACGTCCCTCAGGCCGTCGGAGTCGAGCAGTTGTCCCAGGTGAGCCAGGCAGTCGTCCAGATCGGCAGCGCGCATCCGATCCGCCTGGTTCAGCACAACCACCATTACCTCGCCGTGCCGGGAAAGCGGCTTCAGATAGCCGTGATGCACCGCCGCATCCGCGTATTTCTGAGGATCCAGCATCCAGACGAGCTGATCCACAACAGGCACCATTCGGTCCACCTCTGCTCGGTGGGCGGACACCATGGAATCGTGATCTGGCAGGTCCAGCAGCACCATCCCCCCGAAACCGTTCTGCCCGACCGGCACCTCCCGACGGTGCGCTACCCGGAGCCAGTCCAGGAGCTCGGCATTGGTGTTCCCGAAGCTCACAGCAAGGGTGTCAGCGGTGGTGGGGCGCAACACCCCTACTTCCGCGACGTCCGATCCCACCAGCGTGTTCATCAGCGAAGATTTCCCGGAGCCGGTCGATCCGGCTAGCGCCACGACGGTCTGTTCCCCCCAGCGGAGACGCTGACCGGCTCGTTCCAAGGTCTTGACGGCGCGCCCCGTCAAATCGTCCGGCACGCGCCCTCGCGTAACGTCGATCAGCTCGGTCAGGCAGTTCAGCCTGGAGTGCATCAGTAACCCTCCGGCCTGGTCAGAGCCTCGAACGCATCCGCGCTGGCCAGTTTCAATTCGTCAGCGGCGCGAATCAGGCGATCAGGAAGACTGGCCTCCACACCCAGCTGATCCAGGCGAGCGTCGAATCGAGCGAACTGGGATCCGAGCAGCGCCGAGATCCGCTTGTCCAGTTCAGCCCGAGCGCGTGCGGCGAGGCGCCTGACGGCCTCATCCCCGAAGATTCCCTCCAGAAAACGCTGTGCGAATACGGAGGAACCTCCTGCGATCCCCACCTCTGCGGTGGTCAACCCGCCCGTGGTGGCGAACACCGTGATCACCAGGGCAACAGCGATGGCATTGGTGCCGAGCGCCAGGAACCGGGCTGTGCGTCTCTTGGAACGGCCTTCCTGCTCGAGGATGGTGAGGATATCCCCCTGCCAGGTCTTGACGAGCCGCTCCGCCTCGACCGTGAAGGAAAGATCAGGTCTACTCAACGAATCCCGGTCCCCGGCCACAAGTGCTTGCCCCCACGGGGTCAGCGACCAATGGTTCGCTGCGCGCTGGCAGGCAGCTGTTCCATGTTCGACGATCAACGCGACGAGCCCCTCCGAGATGGCGGCCTCGACCGGCTCGACCCGTTTCCGCCCGGTGACCCACTCGGTGAGGCGGTCACGGGCAGCGGCAATCCGCTCCTCGATGCCGCGCATCAGGTCTCCCGTGCCGACCATGTCGTGCCACCGACCGAGCACCTCCCCGCGGAGCATGGAACCATCCGCGGTCGCACGGTTGATCTCCTCCATCGCCAACCGGAATTCCATCTCTGCCGAATCCCGCAGCTGGCTGACGGCGGCAAGCTGGCTGCGGCTTCCATCGGCCAGATAGCGCAGTTCCGCGTCCAGTCCCCTGACTGCACCGGCCAAGGTTTGAACCGCGACGGCTCGACGTTCCTGGCGATCCCCAGCGACTCCGTCGAGCCATTGATCCAGCTCCGCGACTAGCTCTGCAGGTAGGATTCCCTCCTTCAAGTTTTCCTGCTCGGCAACACTGAACAACCCGCGAAGCTGGATCCCCCGCGCGGTCAGGAGTCGCCCCAGATGTGAGCGCAGTTCCGGTACAGAAATCCGCGGACAACGGTTGAGGACCAGGGCAATGGCCGCATTACGCGCCGCAGCCGCCCCCAGGAGTTCCCAGGCAACGGCATCCGCATACCGGGTGGCGGTCGTCACGAACAGCCACAGATCGGCTGCCGCCAGAAGCTGCCGGGAGAGCATCCGGTTGTCGTCATCGATCGAGTCGATGTCGGGAGCGTCCAGCAACGCCATGCCTGCAGGAAGCGAGTCGGTGGTGACTATGCGCAGGGCCCGCGACCCCTCGGTTTCGCGATCGGTCCGGACGAGTTCGGGTAGTACGGCCCCCGAACGGAACCAGTCCAGGTCCTCCCGGCTACAGATCAGGGTGGGGGCAGTGGTTGTGGGGCGGCGCACCCCGGCTCGGGTCACGACCTCTCCCAGCAGGGAGTTCACGATCGTGGATTTTCCCGCACCCGTCGACCCTCCGACCACAACCAGCAGCGGAGCATCCAGACGACGCGCCCTGGGCAGGAGATAGTCCTCCACCTGCCGGTTCACGGCCCGGGCCCTCGTCGTCAGGGCCCCGGCGCCGTCCAGGGGAACGGGAAAACGAATGTTGGGCAGGACCAGGAAAAGCCCGGTCAGGGCATCAGCCAGAGAATTCTTCATGAAGTGGGGGTTGTGGGGAAGGGTGACTAGGCGGTGACGCCGCTGTGGGAGCGACGCCTGGGAATGATGGTAAGCCCCCGGGTATCAGTGAGCGCATCGGGGCGTAGTTCCTCGATCTGATGCACCAGTTCGTGGGTGCGGTGATCGGAGCCGGGGCCGACGGTGCCACGGGTGGTCTGCTCCCGTGTATGCGCCAATTCGGTGATCAGGCGCATGAATCTCGCGGTCCGCCACCACATCTTCGGACCCCGGCAGATTCCTGCCAGGTGTAGCTTGATGCGCCGGAACGGACTCGAGTAGACGATCACGTCTTGATCCTCGAGCCAACCCCCCTGCCTGAGATCGATGAACCGGTGCCGCAGCACGCGGGTCTCCCCCACCACGCTCGCCACCAGGAAAAGAACGATCACGGCCACGAAGCCGAGAGCCATGTACCACTGATTCCTGAGGTTGTCGACCGGGTTCGTGCTCGAGACACCGTTGAAGAGCATGTGCGCCCCGGCAGCAAGTAGGAAGCCCGCCAGTGGCGCCGTTACCCGCACCCATTTACTGCGCGCACCGAGAGCGACGGAGATTCCGAAAGCGGTCATCATCGTGAAAACCGGGTGTCCAAAGGATGTGTAGACGCCCCGGAGCATGACCAACTTGAGCACCGCCTGTTCTGGATCACCGACCTCGATGTGGTTGTTCGCGAATACGACCACTCGCGCGTAGTAGATGATGTTCTCCACGAAGGCGAAGCCGACCGCGGACAGCCCGGCCAAGGAGACGACGCTGATCCGCGAGATAAAACGATTCCGGTAAAAGATGACCAGCAGGAACAGGACGGTTGCCTTCGTGGCCTCCTCAACGAACGGGGCGATGAAGATCGCGGGTCGCGTACCCGAGTCCGCTGCGGCGCTGGTGGTCTGCATCATCTGCCCCGCCCACGAGTTGATGTAGATGCTCGCCCACGTCGCGGTGCACGCCCCCCACCCAAAGGACAGAAACCAGATGAGTGGTTTCTGGGGCCGGAACCTGTCGAGCCAGGTGAACAGGACCGTGTACACCAAGGCCGTCCACATCGCCCAGTACGCCGCCATCCGCAGGGATTCGTTGTTCAGCCCAAGGGCCACGGTTCCGTCGGGATAGGTGCGGTCAGGGCTTAACATCTGGTATTGGTCCACCAGGTTGTAGGCGAAGAACGGGACCAGAACGAGAGTGATCCAGAACAAAGGGCTGCGCAGCATGCGCTGCCACCAAGAACGATGGGAGGCGGTGGGAAGGCCCGAGAGCCAGCGTTGCCGATCTACAACCTGAGTCATGATGACCTACAGGGTACTTGGCGCCCCAGGCAGGACTCGAACCTGCGCACTACAGATTAGAAGGCTGTTGCTCTATCCACTGAGCTACTGGGGCCTAGAGGTCCATCGCACAGGAATCGCTACTTCAGCCATCCCAGCGTTCAGAATCTCTTGACCGCAGATTCTACGCATCCCGATCGGTTCTTGCTGTGCACGGTGCAGGGTTTGGGCAATACTCTGGATCGGTGAGCGATGAACTGGTGTGGATTGACTGCGAGATGACCGGGCTGGACCTGGAACGCGACGCGCTGATCGAGGTTGCGGCACTCGTCACGGACAAGGACCTGAACGTGCTGGGCGAGGGCGTCGACGTGTTGATCAAGCCTCGTGAAGAGCAGCTGGCTGGGATGAGCGATTTTGTCCGCGAGATGCACACCACTTCGGGGCTCCTGGATGCCCTGGCCAACGGAACCACAATGACGGAGGCCACTCAGGTGGTCCTCGACTACGTCCGGGAGTTCGTGCCCACCGCCCGCAAAGCACCCTTGGCGGGCAACACCATCGGGACGGATCGCGCATTCCTGGCCCGGGACATGCCCGAGCTGGAGGCCCATGTCCACTACCGCAACGTAGACGTCTCCTCCTTGAAGGAGCTGGCGCGGCGCTGGTTCCCGCGGGTGCTCTACCAGGCTCCTGCCAAGCAGGGAAACCACCGGGCGCTGGCTGACATCCAGGAGTCGATCGAGGAGCTGCGCTACTACCGTGAGGCCATGTTCGTCGCTGCCCCCGGCCCCACCACAAACCAGGCCAAGCAGATCGCGGCCCGCCACCGCGGTAGCTTGACGGGTCTGGCCGCTCCGGAGGTCGAGTCCGTTCAGTAGCGGGTCAGCCGCTCCCCGACCTCCAGGACGAGATCTTCCTCGCCCGGTCGACCGATCACCTGAACCGCCAGGGGAAGCCCCTCCGAGCTGATACCGACGGGCACGCTGAGGGCCGGGTGGCCGGCGAGATTCCAGTACGAGGTGTAGGCGATGACCTTCGCTGAAATCTGCTGGCCCGCGAGGTAGCCCATCCGGTGCACACGCCGGATCGGCGGCGGCAGTATGGGGGTCACCGGGGTGAGCAGCACATCGATCCGCCGGAAGATCCGCTCCATGGCCCTTTCCACCCGGGTGGTGCTGCGCTCCGCCCAGCGCAACGCCCCCGGCGGCAGCATGCGAGCCATTGCCGCTATCCGCTGCGAACGTTTCTCGATGCGTTCGGGATGTTCCAGCCTGCACACCTCGTCGAGCACCCCGAGGTGGAACTGCACCATGAAAGTGAGCGGGGTCTCCGCCCAGCGGATCGATCCCCGTGTGACCTCATGTCCCTCCTCCGTCAGCCTGTCGGCCGCCCGCGCAACGGCACGGGCTACCTGAGGATCGGGTTTGACGCCTGGCAGGCAGGAGTCGAGGCTCCATCCCACCCGGAGTGTCCCATCCGAACTCGGGCCGGGGGGCTCAGACGCCGTGACAGCCATCGCCAACCGAAGGTCCTCGACGCTACGGGCCAGGGGGCCGTAGGTGCCGAGCCTGTGCCACAGATGTGAGCGGGGGGCCGTACTGACCCGGCCCCGGCTGGGTTTGATGCCGAACACACCGTTCCAGGCGGCGGGGATGCGGATGGAACCGCCGGCGTCGCCGCCGAGGGCCAGCGGAACCATGCCGGAGGCTACCGCCACGGCGGATCCACCGGACGAGCCGCCGGGGCTGCGGGTCGGGTCGCAGGAGTTGTGGGTGACACCCCACTCCCCCTCCGTGAAGGGCACCTGCCCGAACTCGGGCATGTTGGTCTTGCCGATGATGATCGCGCCCGCAGCTCGCAGCCGAACCACCACCTCCGAGTCGACGACCGCGGGAGTCGTGTTTCCGCGACCCCCGAGGGTGGTGACGAGCCCCGCCACCTCGATTTCCTCCTTCACGGCAACCGGAACCCCGAATAGTGGCAGCGCTTTCCGTTCGCGCGCCGGCGTGGCGTCGAGTTCCCTGGCACATGTCAACGCCCCGGGGTTCAGCTGGGAGAACGCGTTCAGTTCCGGGTCGCGTCTTCTGATGCATTCCAGTACTCGCTCGGTGTGGTCCTCGACCGTTGAATCCCCACCACCGAGTCGATGGCCCAGGACAGCGGCTCCAACGTCGAGAAGATCCATGCCGTTCATCCTTGCACGCCCGGAGAACAGGCGTCAGAGGGACGGTGGCCATCCTTGGAATAACAACGGTGAACGGCGTGTTGTGGGAACTAGATCCGACGAAGGAGGCACGCCATGAGCTACGAACGCCTGCTCAACGCACGACGCCACATCAACGAACGCAGGTTCCGCGAGGCCATCGTCGAACTGCACGTCGTGCTGGAGAACGAGACGAAACCCAGCCAGACAGAGGAGACCCTCGAGCTGCTGGCCCTGGCCAATTTCAAGGCCGCCTACCTGACCGAGGCGGAGCGCTTGGCCAGGCAGCTGATCTCCTCGCGGCCCACCAACGCCTACGCGCACACGATCCTGGTCCGTTCCTTGGAACGCCAGTCCAGGCACGAGGAGGCGGCGAGAGCAAAGACCTTGGCGGTGGCCCTCGGAGCGAACTTCTGATTCGGAGAAGATCCGGAACGCTGGGTGTGGTGGAGTTCGAACTCCACCACACCCAGCGTTCCCCGGGACGAGGTGACAGGTCATTCCTCACCCGCCCGAGGTGATGTCGGCGATCACACCCGTCCGTGGCCAACGCCACAGGGTGAAGAGCGCGCCCGACCTGCACAGCTGCTCAACCTCTGCGCCCTTTCCTTCGCTCCAGGTCCCCTTCGGAGCAGTGTTGAACACAATCTCCTCGCTCATTCCATTCGCGTACCGGACCACCATGGAGGCACCGGAATCACCGCCCCTGCCGGGTGTGTTGACCTCTTGGGTGAAATGGGTACACACGACTCCGCTGAGGTTCTCGGGACCTGAGTGCAGGTCTTCCAAGATGTTCCCATCGCGCTGAATGGCGACCGCCGAGGCCCTTATTCCCAGGAACAGGGCCACGAGTGCCGCGATTCCACCGAGTCCTGGCGCCCTGGACATCATGTTTCTGAGCTTCGCGTAACGGGGGTGGGAACACGTGACCCACATCCATCCCGGCCCCAGACACGCGAGTCCCACGACGACTCACGCGTTACTCTCAAGTGTTTCGGCCCACATGGCCAGCTCCCCGAATGGGATGTGGAAAAGGGATTCCCACACGGCAAGAAAGATCACGTACAGGACCAGAACGGCGGGAAGTATTCGTACCGCCAGGACATCGATCAAACGGACCATTCCCGATCTCCAGTCCAGAAGAACGCTCAGCCCGGGGGCCTGTATGTTTCATCACGCGCTGGACGCCCGCGGCCCGGCCGTGTCATTGAGAAAGTCACGGCCTCTTTCATAGAGGCTTATTCACAGCCTTCCTCAAGTGCGCCTTGACTAGGGGTTTTACTGGCTACCGCGCTGTCTGTGAATAAGCCTCATAGTTCTCCCAGTCGGGAACCCCCTTGGCCCGATGCCCACTTTCAGGATTCACGACATAGCCCGCGTGGTCCATGAGTCTGTTGCGATGCCCAGCTTCCGGCAGGGAGCTGAAGAAATCCACCTGATCTTCTCTGCTCATGCGCCGGAGAAAGACATTTTCCACCTCGTTCCCCGTGAGGGTTCGAGAGAAAACTGCTCTCTGATCAGGCGTGAGGGAACGCGACCATCCTGCGAGATCAAGAGGCTGGTCTTTTTGAATATCAATGCCATGATCACTCAAAGCTTTTTCTAGCTTCCTGGGCCCCTTGGCACGTAGGATGCCCTGGGTCGCCTCGGGAGGGATCCTGCTTTTTCCTGCTGGCGCTTCGGGGACCTGCGGGTTTCTTGTGAAGCTGTCAGGCAGCTGGCTCTCCAAACCTTGAAGAGCCTTTTCATTCCTAACCTTTTTCATCTGCTTGAGGGTGCGTTCGATGTTGGCCACTCGTCTTGAGGCGACCATGGAGTCAGGAAGCTTGTCCGCAAGTTTCTTTCCGACACGCCTGCCGGCGCCCTTGATCGCCTTTTCCTTCCATTCTCCGGGTTTCCCCAAGACTTTCAACAATTTGTTGCCCCACTCCGTCAGTTTGCGGAGCGCCTGGATGAGTTTGGCGGTGATCTTGCTCAGTTTGGCGAATGCATCAATCGCCTTGTTCACCCACTTGGTGATCTTGGCGACTTTTTCTCCCAACCAGGTCGAGATCTGCGCGACCACGGCAGGGGTCGCAAGACCAAGGCTGAAGACCTCCTCGGCAACGGATTGCGCGAACATTCCCAGCGCTTCGGCGATCATGTCTCGAATCATTTCGTAGATGAACTTGACAATGCCCATCTGCCGCTGCAGCACTCCTGCTATCTGTTCCGCTGCGGTCTGCTGCGCCTCAAAAACCTCTTTGACTTGGCCGACCCGCGCCCTGTAGGCGTCCAGGGTGCTTGAGACCTGCCCCTCGATCTTCCCGAGCAGTAACTCGAGATTTCCCGCCTCTTTCTGGGCGGCCAGGGAGATGTTGTGCCAGGTCGAAGCGCCCGCTTCGATTTCCTCCGGATCCCCGGTGAACTCCTGCAGCCAGTCCTGGAGAGGATAAATGTGTTCGATGATCCACGAAGCCACCCATCCGGTGGCCGTCGCGATCGGGTTGAACGCGGCCGAGACGACGTTGACCCCGAATGACGCGACGGCAGCGAACTCGCCCAGCCATCCGTCATTCCCTAGCTCGTCCGTAAAATCGATGATGTCCCCCACAGGGCCAATCTTCGCTGCATCTTGCAAACGCCCTTGGCCACCAACCACAAAGCCAATCCCCTGGGGATTTTTCTCGGTTACAAGCAGGTCACTCATGTCGCACCCCGGTTTCAGATGCTGCTCATCAACTTGTCGAATTCATCTTTGAGCGCCATTTCCGTCTCATGGAAATCGGCGGCGCTGTCTTCCAAGGCTTGCGCAGTCGCCTCGAGCACTTTCCCAAGGATGGAATTCATGGTCTTGAAATCATCGCTGAGCTCTACGTATCTGGGTTGAAAAATCGGCGTGAGAAGAACACCGTAAGAATTTCCTGACATCGTGTTCATTGCGGCATCGCCGATTTCCGCAACAGCAGAGCCGCTGTCACGCAACCCTGCACTCTGTTCACTCCAGCTCTGCAGGGAGATGTCGATGTCGGTCACGACCTTCTCCCAACATTCCACGGCAGCCTGCCATCATTGCCGGAGGATTCATCGGCATCGCCTCCGGAGGGCACACCGAACACGTCATACGAAGAAAGCGTCCGGACAGTTTCAGGGCTCTCGTCCCCCCAGGACTCGCAGACAGCCTCCCCTACCGACTTCCCCACATCTTGCCCGGCCTGCCTGATCGTCTCCAGCACCACACGCGACAGCTCCTGCCCCGACAGTTCCACCCTGCGATCCGAGATCTGCATATCGGTCACACGCCCTCCGTGGTCAACAGTGACCGTCACCTCTTTCCTCCGCGAACTCACTGTCGCGGTCATCGCCTGCACTCTGGCGGCCAGTTCACGATCTCGCTCGCCCCGCTCCAACGCCTTGCGAGCCATGGCCTCGAAGCGAGCCTCCGCGGCTGCTGCGGCCTGATCGATGGCACCCTGCGTCTCATCCATCACGATCCTCCAACACTCCCCACTGAGGACCCAACCGAGCTGCTCCGCGGGTTACGGTTACCACGGCGGAGCGTAACACCTGTCAGATTCCGTCACCCCATGCATAACCGTTTGGATGCTCACACCACCGGGACCCTACCCGGAGGCCCCGTAGCCCCCGACGGGAGGAATCCACGAAGATTTCCCAAGGGAGTTGCCGATACGCTATCGTTTGTCAGTCGCCACTGACACAGTGGCCCGTGGTGGGTATAGCTCAGTTGGTAGAGCACCTGGTTGTGGTCCAGGATGTCGCGGGTTCGAATCCCGTTACTCACCCTCATGGCGGCGGAAACCGCTGCACTGCATGCAGCAGAGACTTCGAAACACGCCAGCAACTGTTCCACAGCGCCCCACAAGACTCACGGCATACATACCCTGTCAGCACCAACGGCAGGCGCCGTTCGATACATTACTGTATCCTTTGCGTGCAGGGTTCAATTCCATCCCTCGATCTGATCGGAGAATCGCATGGTTTCCTTGAACCGCCGCAGTTTCGGACGAGCCGCCCTCGGCTGTGCCACTCTGGCCGGCGCTTCCTCGCTCATCCCCGGCATTGCTCCGGAGACATCGGCCTCGGCATTGGCCATTCCTAGAAAACGCCTAACCGGTGCCGACATGTACACCGCGGCCAACTGGCGGGTCGCGGGAACGGATCTCGGCATCCCTTATGTTCTCGAAAACGGCTCGATCGGCTATCTGATGGGCGACACGTTCGGTGGGCCATGGCCGGAAGGCGGAGACGACCACCGGTCCCCAGTGATGCTCCGATCGGCCTCCGATCCCGGTTCTGCCGAGGGAATCGTCTTCGACAGCGCCGCCAAGGTGGCGGGAAACGGTCGCGCGCCGGAACTGATGTACAACGCCCATGGAGGGGTGGTCGGAGGGACCCGAGAGCTCACCGTCATCCCCAACGACGGGATCTCCTTCCCGGAGACCGGCCGGCAGCTGGTGTCCTTCATGAGCATGGAGAACTGGGATGACCGGGGCGCCGACGGCATTTTCAAATCCGGTTTCGCAGGCCTGGCCTACTCCGACAACGGAAACGATTTCCATCGCACCAATCTGCGGTGGAACAACTCTGCCGACAACAAGGACCCTTTCCAGATGTGGACGATGCAACGTGACGGTGAGTACGTCTACATCTTCTCGGTGCGTGCCGGGCGGCAGCACGGTCCCATGATGCTGCGACGCGTGAGGTGGGAACGCATGTTCTGGCCCAACGAGTACGAGGGTTGGGGTTGGAACGGCACGGACTGGGGCTGGGGTCACCCGTGCACACCAATCCTCGAAGAGCAGTTCGGAGAGCCGTCGGTCAGGAAACTCCGCGACGGAACTTGGGCGATGGCATACATGGATTACGCCCGCAACCAGCTCGTCACACGCACCGCGGATCGCCCTGATGGTGTGTGGAGCAACCCGAAAGTTCAAATTTACGGTGTGACCAACTGGAATCTCTACGGTGGTTTCATCCACCCATGGTCCACCCGTGGTCTCGGGAAACTGCATCTCATTGTGTCGCGCTGGTCGAGAACCTCCGCCGGCGTGTCTACGGCGTATCACATCGAGCAGCACCAAGGAACGCTTTGATGGTGTGCCGTCCCCAGAAATCTCCTTGGCACGTCTCTCCTGCCCGGTTTTGTCCCTGAATCATAAGGTGGACGGGGCGGCGGGATATGTCCTGATTTTGAGAACATGGCAGGATCCCGGACATGCAGGCATTCACGTGCATGTGCTCCCGGGACAGTGGGGACACCCCGTGAGGAGCAGGAGACATGGAGCGACTTGCAAGGGCCGGACGCTGGATCACCGCTGCTTTTGGTCTGAGCGCGGGGGCCGTCGTCGGGTACACGACCTGGGCGTTGAACGCCCCGAGACGCCCCTGGCCGCCATACACGTTCACCCCCTTCGAGGTGGGGGTACCGGCCACGGAGGTCTCCTTCAACACATCCGATGGAGTGTCGCTGGCGGGTTGGTGGCTGGACAACCCCGGCTCCCGGAGCGTGGTGATCTGCTGCCACGGTCACCGGGGCAACAAGGCCGACATGTTGGGGATCGGTCCCGGTCTGTGGCGCGAGGGCCACAACGTCCTGCTCTTCGACTTCCGGGGCAGCGGTGATTCCGGGGATGGAAGGCAATCCCTGGCCCACTACGAACAGGCCGATTTGACCGCAGCGCTGGACTGGGTGGCCCGGTCCCACCCCGGGGCACGGATCACGGTGATGGCTTTCTCCATGGGCGCGTCAACCGCCATCCTCACGGCTGCCCAGGACTCGCGCATCGAGGCTTTGGTGCTCGATTCCCCTTTCGCAACCATGTCAGGGGTGATCGCGGCGAATTACAGGCGTTACCGGCTTCCCGGGCGCCTTCTGCTGCCGGTGGCCGACCTGGTGAACCGGATTTTCTGCGGCTACGCGTTCAAGCAGGTACGTCCCATCGACGCCATGAGATCGCTGTCCCCTCGCCCGGTCCTGCTGCTGCACGGCACCAAGGACCGGATCATCCCTTACGAACATGCCCAGCAGCTGGCAGATGCGGCCAGCCCGGGAGAGGTCGAGCTCATCACCTTCGAGGGTGCCGATCACTGTGGCGGCTATTTCGTTGACCGCCCCGGATACATCGCCAGGGTGGCCAGATTCCTGGAAAGGGTTCTGGGGTAGAGCCGGGCTTCGCTCCAAGCAGATCACGCAAGGGGAAGAAACTCCTGACGACTGTGCCCCTGTCATGGCGGACTTTCAGAACATTTCCTGCCGCGGGGAGATAATAGTGAACACGTACATCCTGTGCAGTTCGCCACCAAGGAGGCATCATGCGAGCAACCATCATGCGAGCACCTGGCAATGTGGTCGTCACCGAGGTGGACCACCCCAAGATCATCGAACCCACCGACGCGATCATCGAACTTGCCGCCGCATGCATCTGCGGCTCGGACCTGTGGCCCTACCGGGGGTATGACAAGGCTGAGAACCGCGCCATGGGACACGAGTACGTCGGCACCGTGGTGGAGGTCGGTTCGGACGTGACCGAGGTGAAACCAGGTGATTTCGTGGTCGGCTCCTTCTGCATCTCAGACAACACCTGCGAGATCTGCAATGCCGGCTACCAGTCCCGTTGTGTCAATGGCGGGTTTGTCAGCGGCACCCAGGCGGATTTCGTCCGCATACCGCAGGCCGACGGCACCCTCGTCGCCGTGCCGGGCGGGCGTCCCACGGACCCCGACGTGCTGGCCTCACTGCTGGCCACCTCCGACGTGCTCGGCACGGGTTGGTTCGGGGCCGTCGCCGCAGAGGCGACTCCGGGCAAGGCCGTCGCGGTGGTGGGTGATGGTGCAGTTGGCCTCCTGGCCATCCTGGCAGCCAGAGAACTGGGCGCCGAACGGATCATCGCGATGTCCCGCAACCCACAACGCCAAGCAGTCGCCACGGAGTTCGGGGCCACTGACATCGTCGAAGAACGCGGCGAAGAGGGTGTCTCCCACGTAAAGGACCTCACCAACGGGCTGGGAGCGCACAGCGTCATCGAAGCGGTCGGCACCCAGCAATCCATGACACAGGCCATCGGAGCCTGCCGCCCGGGTGGGCACGTTGGTTTCGTTGGGGTCTCCCACGATGTAAACCTGTCAGGTGGCCTGCTGTTCGGCACCGAGGTACACCTGCATGGCGGGCCCGCCCCCGTGCGCCGTTTCCTGCCGACTCTGATCGAGCGCGTCCTGGCCGGGACGATCAACCCCGGAAGAGTTTTCGACCAGCGGATTCCGCTTGACGAGGCGCCCGCAGGTTACAAGGCCATGGACGAGCGCCGCGCCATCAAGGTGCTGCTCGAACCGTGACTGCTGGATGGCCGCGCCCCACGGAAAACCGATCGGGGCGGCCATCCCTCGTTTTTCGACCGTCAGGGAACGGTACAAAGCGCCTCGTTGTCCGAGACCGTTTCCTGCGAGGCGGCGCCATGCCGATTCTCCGCGGCAACACGAAGAACAACCCTGGCGATTCGGGCGCCAGCATCCGGAACACCTTTGAATCCGGGGAAACTGGACAGGTCCACGATCCACGGCCTGCCCTCGTGTTCAATCACGTCCACACCGTAAACCTCGGTGCCCAGCAACCGTCCACATTCCATTGCGAGTTCTCTGGTGGCGGCGTCCAGCTCGATCAGCCGACCTTGTTTCTCCTCTGGGGTGACCGGAGGCCACACCCGCTCAACACAGAAAACGTCGTTTCCAATCCGATAAATCTTGCGGTCCAGGGTCTCGGGTTCGTAATAGCGCTGCGCGAACATCTCCTCCGTTTCCCACGATGCGGGGACATCCGTGGAATCACGAATGATCCGGATTCCCCGCCCCTGGGAACCACGACGTGGTTTGAGGATCACAGAGCCGTCCACAAGCATCGATATCAAGTCCTCAGGCCCGGTCACCGAACGGCATTCGGGAACAGGTAGACCGGCTTGCGCCAGCACCTGATTGGTTCTCAATTTATCCCTACACAAAGAAGTGACCGGGTAGGGAGTCACTGTGGGAATCCCCGCCTCGTGCAATCGCCTCCCCCATTCCAGGCCAGCCGGTGTCTTGTCCTTGAGAACTGCCACATCAGCTCGAGGGAGTGGAGCGGTTGATTCCATTTCCGCGGGAAACAAGGAGATGGTAGTGGCCTTGGCCAGACGCAGCTCCGCTTCAAGCGCATCCAGCAGTGGGGCGGACTTTCCAGACGACCCGGACCACAGAAGAACGACTCTCATGCCGCGGATTTTACGCTGATCTACGGGGCTGTATAGGGGCTTCCGTGTCAGACTCTTGGCCGGAACGATCATCGTCGATTTTCATGTGACTGGCCAACCACCAAGAGTAGATTTCGGCCGCCGCCCCGGCACACAATCTGACCACCAGTACTGCCGGCAACCCAAATGTCGTCCAGATGAACCCGGCCAGAATGGGCGCCCCGAATTCCCCGGCGTCCTCCGCGGTGCTCATGATCGCCAGTGTCCGAGTACGCCGCACCGGATCGAGAGCAGCCACCTTGGCCATGACCGCACCCCATGCCGGCCGGAAAGCGGCCTTGCCTGCATCATCTGCCACCTTCCCGACGACAAGGCCCGCATAACTTGGGAAGAGCAACCAGACCAAGGAGGAGAACACATTACCGATGGCCCTGACCCCCAACACCAGCTTCAAGCTCACCCTGTCCGCCAACCACCCCCACATCGGCCCGCTGAAGGACATCATGGTGGAGAAGACATACAGCGACGACGCGGCTGCTTCTGACAACCCCATGTACGACACGGAGAGCAGAGGAAGCAGATTCGCCATGAGATAAGCCGTACCGTTCATGGCCGCTCCCAGAAGCGCGTAGGGACGGATGAGCCGACGCAGTTCCACAGGAACCGGCGTTTTTTTCTCCGGTTTACGAGTCAGGTCAGCAACCTGGGGACCTCGAAGCCCGAAGAGCACCAGCAACATGGGAAGCCCGGACAGGATGGCCGAGACAGCAAAAACGAAAGCGTGATCCCCTGCAAGAGCGGTCAGCAGGATCCCGGCGGAGAACCCTCCAGCAGACCCGGCCACTGTCTTGACGGTCTGATACCAGGAGAAACGCTGGGCCACCGCTTTCTTGCCTCCCAGGGCCGCCAGGATCGTCGAGGAGGATGGATCACGAATGGAGATCGCCACCCCGTGAAGTCCGCGGACGAGAAACAGGTGAAGGGGAGTCTGAGCGAACACCAGGGACAGAACCACCACGGTACGCAACCCCACCGCCACGATGTAGGAGGTTCGCACCCCGATGCGGTCGATGACGGTGCCCATCAAGGGTTTCAAAAGAATAGCGACAGCAGTGTTCGTCGCCAGCAGAACCCCTATGTTCTCGATGGACATGCCGAGTCGATGTGCATACAGCGGCAATGAGAAGCTGATCATTCCGAAAGCCAGGCGTGACAGGAAGCCTTCCGCCACCACCACCCCCAGGGGACCTCCACCATCATCCTGGCTTCGGATCGCACGCCTGGGCGCCCGGACGTACCGACGGGTGGCCCAGATCGTCAGGGTCGCGGTCATTCCGACGATCAGAAGACCTCCCAGAACCAGCCACAACCTGTTCTCAGGGCTCGTCCACTCCCAGTTCCCATCCATCAGGACCGCGGCTACCGACGTTGCCGCGGCGACGATGACCACCACCACCCAAGCAGCCCGGCACGCTCGGCGGTGCCGCCGTCGGATCTCGGGATGCAGGATCGATCGACGAGTCATGAGCCGCGGGCCACATGGTCGATGGTGGCTGCGATCCCAGGAGCCGGGTCGGGGCATCCTTTGTATCCGGGAAAGTAGTTGACGTCCACCACTTTGGGACCGTCCGGGGACTCAATCACGTCGCATCCGAACAGTTCTAGACCGAATCCAGAACGGATTCGAGTGGCGATGTTCCTGATCTCTTCATCGACGGGAACGGGCTGACCGAATCGGGTGAACGACTGTGGGTCGAAGGGCTTACGCACCGCCCAGACATTCTCCCCGGCAACGTACACCTTGAGGTCCTCGCCGGGTCCCGGAACATAGCGTTGGGCAATCAACGGCCCGGATGGCTTCTGCATAGAGGTCAACTGCGCAGCTTCCTCGACCAGATGAACCCCCGCCCCACGGTGTCCTCTGTGAGGTTTGATGATGAGGGCCCCTTCCGCCAACAGTTCAGTCGCCTGCTGAGGGCTGTCGATGAGCCACGTGTCAGGGGTGGGGACGCCCAACTCACGCATGAGTCTTCCCGCAGTCACTTTGTCCTGGGCGGTCAGGCAAGCGCTGTATTCATTACATACCGCGACCCCCTGCCCATGAAGTGCGCCAGCGTAGCTGAGTGCCAACTCAGTATGGCTCTTGAGCACGTAGAGATCAGCCTCCGGCCTCAGGACATCCGTACGCAACAGGCGATCCTCAGGGATCCAGCCAGTCACTTCATGCCCCATTCGTTCCAGGAGCCGTTGGACCTCCAGCACGATGGGGCTGGGAACATCAGGAACTCGGCGGGTCAGCAGGAAACAGATTCTCATATCGAAAGGCTCATTTCTGGAAGTTGGAGGAATGGTGCACCGGTCGACTCTTCCTGGGCGAACTCACCCCAGGCGCGAGCCACCATCTGGGTGACGACATGACGACGCCCTATGCCCGTCACCCGGGACACCTGGGCGCTCATCCGTTCTCGGGAAACGAGAAAGTTCGGCTCACTGACGAAAGCCGCAGCAGCCGCCCTCGTCAGATGGATCGGCAATACTTGCCCTTTGACGGCCAGCCGAGCGGCCCCAACCAGGCGTTCCCCTCGACCGAGCTTGCGCAGAGCGTCCCGCCCCACCCGGTCGACCGTGTCCCCCAGGACCGCATTGCGGAACCGGCACAGAATGGCTTCCAGGTCTTCACTGGTGCCGGAGACCTCTTTCCCATAGCGCGCCGCAAGTCCCCGCCTGCCCTCTTCCATCGCCCCCAGGACGGCCTCGGCTATCTCCGGATCCATGGCCGCGGCGTGCAGATATCGATATCCCTTGAGTTTGCCCAGGTAGGCCGTCGTGGCGTGCCCAGCCGAGAACCGATAGAGCTTGCGGCGATAGTAGGCTCGGAAATCATCGACCGGGATGAAATCTTGGACCAGTGGGATGGGGTCCACCAGCGCTGGACCATCAATCACGACCTCACTGGGCAGGTCTCCCACGACCCGGACATGACCGTCCTCGGTGAACACACGATGAGCCACGGCCCGGGCGATAACGGCTCCGGTGAACCCGTGCCGGTCCACACCCGGCCCCAACCGCATTCTCAAACCTTTCCGGATGATCCGGGCAGCGTTCTCGTGGTTCTCGAAGGCGATCACGTTCACGGGACGAGCTGCACGTTTCAACCCTTCGGCAAGGAGGTCCAGTACCGCAGGCAACATCCGTACCCCTACCGCGGTACCCACCACATCGGCGCTAGCGATGGATTTCACAGCCGCAATGCGGTCAGCCAAGTCGACGGTTCGCACCGGCACCAGAAAACGTTCCGTCTCCCACCCATCGGTCAGTTCGACCTCCACGGCCCGACAAAGGCGTAGAGCCGCGGACACAGAACCACGACCCAGCACCGTCACCTCGTAGCCCGATCGGTGAAGCCGCTCAGCGGCAAGCCCCAAGGCGATACGCCCTGCACCGATGATGGCGGCTCTCACCGGTGGACTTCCTCAGCGGTTTCCATTCCGCGGGCGTAGATGTAGTCGGCCAATCTCAGTGCCGCGTCCGGGACTCCGCTGAGTCGAGGAAAGGGAAACACTTCCACCACATGGAGACGCCCCTCGGCGCTGACCAGCTCCAGGCCGAAGAGCTCGCTTTTGAAAACGTCCGCCACCCGATCCGCGACGTCACACATCTCCTCGGTCACCGACACGGGCTCTTCTCGCGTCTCGCGCGGGAAAACCATCCAGAAGGGCCGTTTCACCGCGAAGGTCTGGCTCCCAATCCGATACACCCGATAGACGTACTGATCGTTGGGATGGATTTCCTGAGCAATTGCCTCCCCATCAAGAAGAGGTAGATCGATCACCTCGTCGACGTTCCAGAGAACCTTCGTCCCCGCAGAGCGGCTCACATCCGCCGATCTGAGGACGACAGGGCCGCCGCGGAGAGGTTCAATCAGATCCGCAGCGCTTCCAACCACCCAGGTTCTGGGGATGGGCACTTTCGCGGAGGACAGTAGCTTCACGGTCCGAACCCGGTCCCGGCAGATCCTCAGCATCTCAGGGAGGTTCAGGCATCGAGCCCCCAAGCCCACCAAATCTGAAGCCAAGGAAACGACCGCTGGGGATGGGGACACGAGAAGATAGAGATCATGCTCCACTGCCACTTCCCCCAACTCGGTGTTTCCAATGGCATATCGAGCATCGACATGCACTCCCCAGCTCACCAGCAGATCCAAGCATTTCCGGGTGATGGAGTCCTGCTCGGGCACACACTGGGATGTCAGCAGGGCAATCCTCACGCAACTGCCCTCCTTAGTACATGCTCGGCAAGCAGCTCGGACGCGTTGGGGACGGATGAATAGTTGGGAAAATCGTTGACTTCAAGAACCTCCAGTCGCCCACCCACTTCAAGGCAGTCGACGCCAAAGAAGCGCAGCCCGAAAGCCACGGAAACACGCTTGACGATATCTCGCAGCGCATCATTTACGGGCACGACCCCCAAGGACCGCGCCGTACACCGGCTGATCGGGGAAGGCCGCCTCACAGCAGCAATAAAATCATCAATTACATAAAGCTTAAGATCCACCCCGGAACCTGGCCGGTACTCCTGAACGATCACCTCGGAATCGCGCCACCGTAATCGCTTCAGATCCGCAGGCTCATCAAACACGACAAGGCCCTCAGCATTGTCCCCGAACACCGGTTTCACGATGATGGGATACTCCAGATCAACGTCCGCGAGATCCTCTGGTGAGCAGATCGTGGTCCGCGGCCTGGCCAAGCCCGTACTCCCGAGAAGCCTGGTCATGATGCGCTTGTCGCGGACCCGCTCAACCGCAGCTGCCGTATCAACCACAGGCACCCCTGAAGCAGCGACATCCGCGAGAACAGCCAAGGTTCCAGGCAGCCGACCACGCGCCACGGCGACATCCACCCGCATGAGGACGTCTCGCCACTCGTCGGTCGCACACTGGGTTTCATCCAGTTCTTCAACATGGGCGCCATGAGCCCGCAAAGCAGCAATCATGCCGCTCGGCTGTGCCTGGAACCGATATCGTCGGTCCACCAACGTGAGGACTCGTGTGGTCATGAGCGCAGCTTAGAAGATCAGGCAGGGGCACACCATGAGTTCGCCCGAAAATAAGGAGGTTGACCAAAAGGAGGTCACAAGCAGGAAAGTAGTTCACGCACGAGCCGCGAAACCCCGCCCAGAACCCCCATAACTTTCAGCAATCATCTTCCGCTCGGGACGGGGAATCAGGTCCCCCATACGACACATCCCCGCCAGGGAATTCAAACAACACGGCCACCTTTTGGAGAGAAAGTGGGAATAGAACACCCTCCCCTTTGAGCCGACGAGGTCCCACCCATCCGCCCTACGGCCCCGAATCACGACCACACATGAATGCCGCCCCGGGTTAACGGGACGGCATTCCTTGTTGTTTCTCGGCGGACCCTCAGGCCTTGCGACGTACGGCGGAAGCCACCAGCTGTTCGACGAGCACCTGCAGCTGTTCAGCCTTGCGCTCGTGGGCGACCACAGCCCCCTCGGCGATGTCGGTGAACAGCGACAGGGCGACGTTGGTCCGCACGACGTGCATATTGAAGTTGGCAAGGATGGTGCGCCAGTGCTCGACGGAGCGGATACCACCGCTGGAACCATAGCTGACGAAGGCTGCGGACTTGTTCATCCACTCGGGAGCAAGCCAGTCAACGGCGTTCTTCAACACCCCCGGGACCCCGAAGTTGTACTCGGGGCTCACGAAGATGAAGGCATCGCACTCATCAATGGCACGACTCCAGGCATTAACGGCCTCGGACTCGTACTGACGGTTCGCCATCGCCGGGGGGATGGGCGCGTCATACAGAGGCAGATTGAAACTGGCCAGATCGAGCAGAACGAACTCGACATCCTCCCGCTTCGGGGCTTTCTCCAGAACCCAACGGGCTACCGGCGCGGCGTTACGTCCCTTGCGGATCGACCCTTCGATGACACCAATCTTCACAGTGACTCCTTTCGTTTTCAAATATCCTACGCGACTCAAGCCTCCTCCCCCGGCATTCACACGACCCGATTCCCGAACCACAAATGTTAGATATATATAACTTGACGAGCGATATACTACTCAATATGATATAAAAATCTAACAAGCAGGAGGTGCTTTGCTCATCACCCACGTCAGACGCCACCGCCTCCTGGCCGACATGAGCCAAGCAGATCTAGCCAGGCTCATTGGCGTACGCAGGGAGACCATCGGACATCTGGAGAGAGGCACCTACACGCCATCACTCAAGCTGGCCTGGGACATCGCAAAGGTCTTCGGCACCAGCATCGAGGAACTGTTCGACTTCAAGGAGGAAGCCGAACGACACAGTTGAGAGAGCACAACAGGTCGGAACCCGAGCCAGGGTCATAGCCCTTGGCTGCCACGAGACCGTTTTCTTCGCATTGCACCCCTCGTTCTGTGATAGCTCGCCCACCAGGATGAACACCTGCCCCCCAGCCTCCGGGGCCACGCCGCCCTACAGGAACTCCTGACCCCGGTCACATCCTGCGACAGATATGCCGCTACGCGCCTCGGCATACGCCACGCCACGGATCAAGGCTCTGGGCTTCCTCAATCTAGGCATTCACGACATACCCCTGGACAGAAAAGCGGCTGCCAGCCGCTGGTACCTGGTCGGCTCCGGGAAGCGCTGGAAACTCTGCGCGCTGAACCGGAAGGACGACCCCACCTGGACGGACGCCACCCGGGCCCTGTCCGATACGGCGGACCTGAAGAAGTTTCAACTGGACGGGGTCGTCTACCGCCTGCAACGCCGCATCCGCTGATACGGAATCACGCCTGGTCATGGCCGCCCACTCTTCGGTGCCGGGGTGATCTGCTAGTTTGAACGTCGTTCAAAACGTCGCGGAGGAGAGACCATGGACCTGAACAAGCTTGCCGACGACATCATCGCAGGACGCTCCATCACCCCCGAGGAGGCCCTCGCAGTGCTGCGACTGCCGGATGCGGAAACCCTCGCCCTCGTGGCCGCGGCGGGCCGGGTGCGACGCCACCACTTCGGTACCACGATGAAGGTGAATTACCTGATCAACCTCAAATCAGGCCTGTGCCCAGAGGACTGTTTCTACTGTTCCCAACGCCTCGGCTCCCAGGCCGACATCCTGAAATACCGGTGGCTGAAGAACGAAGACGCTGTCGCCGCCGCGAAGGCTGGAATCGCGGGTGGCGCGAAGCGGGTGTGCCTGGTGGCGAGCGGGCGCGGGCCGTCCAACCGCGACGTCGACAAGGTGGCCGAAATCATCGGGGAGATCAAGGCCGAGCACCCGGATGTGGAGGTCTGCGCCTGTCTCGGGCAGCTGAAGACAGGGCAACCGGAACGATTGGCCGCCGCGGGCGCAGACGCCTACAACCACAACCTGAACACCGCGGAATCGCACTACGACAACATCTGCACCACCCACAGCTATCAGGACCGCACCGAGACCGTTCAGCACGCCCGCGAACACGGGCTGAGCGCCTGTTCGGGCCTGATAGCGGGCATGGGCGAGAGTGATGAGCAACTGGTGGAGGTTGCCTTCGAACTTCGGGAGATCGGTGCGGACTCAGTTCCTGTGAACTTCTTGATGCCCTTCGACGGCACCCCTCTAGCGGGTCACGCCGACCTGAGTCCCCAGCGTTGCCTGCGCATCCTGGCGATGATGCGCTTCGTCCATCCGGACAGCGAGG
>ERZ773076.25-NODE-25-length-87807-cov-12.391592_pt1 | contig 87807 bp, 79 predicted proteins | sample MGYA00580613_ERZ773076 | MGnify/ENA primary metagenome ERZ773076 (study PRJEB29015, sample SAMEA2738005) | human oral metagenome | biome: human oral; feature: human-associated habitat; material: dental | place: China | collected 2057 ...
TACACCAATGAAACGCTATGAGTTTTTTTTGTTGCACTATATTTTACAATTTATCTAAAAAAAAAGTAAAACGTAATGAGGTGACTAGGTTGTATCAAACAACTATTAAGGGTGACAAACCTTATCATTCCCTTTCAGAGGGTTATGGAGCACCTGTGGAACTTTTTGGCTACACTGAGGATGGGGAAACACCCATGAGTTTGGTGAATATTGCTTTGGCTTCTTGTGTAAGCATGTGTTTACAGAGTTATTTTGTAAACTTTCAGGGAAAGGAGGAGCTTGCTATTCGGGGTGATTCTAGCTATTAAGAGGGGCATTTCAAACTTAAGATTCATTTGCCTGAGAACTTGGCTATCGAAAATGAGGATAAATTACTGGCTTTTGTGGATGAGTTTTGTCGTGTCAAGAAGCTCTTTCGTGAAGATATAATGGTTGATATCAGCTTAGCCTCATAAGCTGATTATCCTTTACCAAGTTCGTGTTATACTAGTAAGTAAAGATAAGCTATTTGCTCTTTAAAGTGGAATAGAGAATGATAGGAGGGCTTGTTATGCAAGACAAACTACATGAAATTCGTGTATTTGAGAATTTTCGAGAAGAACTGTTTGAAACTGGCCGTGTTATCGTGACGACAAAGGTGGTTGAGAAGTCTCTAAATTATTTTGGCAACGCACATGGTGGTTATTTATTCACGCTTTGTGATCAGGTGGCTGGACTTGTAGCCATCTCAACAGGTGATTATGCAGTGACACTTCAGTCTAATATCAATTATCTAAAGGCTGGTCATCTGTCTGATGAGCTTAAGATTGAAGGGATTTGTGTTCATAATGGTAAGTCTACTAAGGTAGTGGATGTCCTCGTCACTAATCAGGCGGAGAAAATCTTGACCAGGGCAACATTTACCATGTATGTGACAGGTGCAGTAGAAGATTAGAGAGGGAGAGTTTATGTCAGATTTTCAAACCATGGATGATTTTGCAGTCTTTGTCAATGACTACGTGACACCAGAGCAAGTGATTGTCCAAGCTTATTCTTATGCTGCTGATCAGCAAGAACTGTCTCTTCTAGTGACTATTGATGACTATGAGATGATGTGTCGCTGGCATGTTATTTGGACTTTCTCTGGTTTACACCAGGCCTTCTTTCAGTCTATGATGGATTCTGACAACGGCTTTTTCATTGATGAGAATAGTTTGGCGATGAAGGTACGTCTCAAGGATCAGGAGCTCTTGTCCCAAGCAAATGCTCTGGAAATGGTGGTTGTCGATTACCCGGTTTCCCTCTATCGTTTGGCTGAAGTATCTTTTAATCAAGGTGGTCAGCGTTACACCTATCTTTGTGAAGATAAAAGCGTGGAGGTAGAGGATTGGGTGCTTGTTCCTATAGGTTCTGGTAATAAGGGAAAGCAAGCCTTTGTGGAAAAAATCTCCTATACCATAGCTGATGAGACACCAATTCAGCCAACACAGATGAAACAGCTTATTCAAAAACTTAATCTAGTGACTGTTCGTTATGATGTTGAAATTGTTAAAAAAGGCTTCTTAACGTTTTCAGGTCTGATTTTTGAGGGCGGGGAAATTGGCAGGCCGACAGAAACTCTCTGGATTCCTTTTCTTGCAGAGCGAGATAATTTGGATCTCACTACTTATGGAATTCGCATCACTGACGGAAGTCGAAAAACTTATGTTACAGCCTTGGCTGGTGAGGATGATACTTTGGAGATGATTGCCCTTGCACCAGCTTCTTATGCAGTCTTTAAACTTAAGGGACCAGCGACAGCAGCGGTCTGGGAGAGTTTTCAGCATGCCAAGAAACATTTTGATATCATCACCCAGCCCATGGTAGAGGTCTATCCGCCGGGTAATCGTCAGGCTGAAGATTATGAGATGGAATTTTGGATTCCAATAAAGGAGGATGTGTAGATGCGTCTGGACAAGTTTTTGGTTGCCTGTGGCCTTGGTAGTCGTAGTCAAGTCAAGACCTATCTTAAGAAAAAGCAGGTGACTGTAAATGGTCAGGTGGAAACGTCTCCTAAAACTCAGATTGATGAGAAGAAGGACCAGATTGCTTATCAAGGTCAGGAGTTAACACATGAGACCTTTGTTTACTATCTTTTGAATAAGCCCAAAGGTGTGATTTCGGCAACAGAAGATGCTCGCCATAAGACAGTTTTAGATTTATTGGATGAGACAGCTCGCCACAAGGAGGTTTTTCCAGTTGGGCGGTTGGATATTGATACTCATGGTCTTCTTCTTTTGACCAACAATGGTGATTTGGCTCACGCTATGCTATCTCCCAAGAAACACGTAAATAAGATTTATCAAGCTAGAGTGGCTGGTGTCATGGGTGAAGCAGATATGTTAGCTTTTAAAAAGGGGATTGAGCTAAAAGACCACACCTGCCAACCAGCCAAATTAGAGATTCTATCAGTCGACAGGAATGCGAGTACGAGTTTAGTTCAAATTACCATTGCCGAGGGAAAATTCCATCAGGTTAAGCGTATGGTAGCTGCTTGTGGTAAGGAAGTAACAGACTTGCAACGATTGCGTATGGGGCCTTTAGTTTTGCCAGATGATTTAGAAATTGGCGCTTGGCGTCGATTGACTCAAGAGGAGTTAGACGGATTAAGCGTTTTTGGAACTCCTTTGGGTTAAGTTTAACAAACAGTTGCGAAATAGGTAGATTTTTGTTACCATTAAAATGATATACTAGAAGAAAAAGGAGGTAAATTCAAGTGGCATTTGGAGATAACGGACCACGTAAGAAATCATTCTTTGAACGTCTGACAATAGTAGTCGTTTTAATTATGTTATTTGTAACAGTTGGGGCATTGATTTTCCAAGCAGTCGTAGCTGTCCTTTAAGACGCTATCGAGCGTTTTTTTGTGTATGTCGGAAACTCATTGCTTTAAGATGAAATGAGGGTATGCCACATGTGTCAGAAAGAGAGAAAATAATAGATGAGTATGTTTTTAGATACGGCCAAGATCAGCGTCAAAGCTGGTCATGGTGGCGATGGGATGGTTGCCTTCCGTCGTGAAAAATATGTACCTAATGGCGGTCCTTGGGGTGGTGACGGCGGAAAGGGTGGCTCAGTCATTTTCAAAGTTGACGAAGGCTTGCGTACCCTTATGGATTTCCGTTATAACCGTAATTTCAAGGCTAAGAACGGTGAAAAGGGGATGACCAAGGGGATGCATGGTAGAGGTGCTGAGGACCTTATCGTTAGCATTCCGCCTGGTACGACAGTGCGTGATGCTGAAACGGGCAAGGTTATTACTGACCTGGTCGAAGAAGGTCAAGAGTTCGTGATTGCTCATGGTGGTCGTGGCGGTCGTGGAAATATCCGTTTTGCGACGCCTCGTAATCCTGCCCCTGAAATCGCTGAAAATGGTGAACCAGGTGAAGAACGTGAACTTCAGTTGGAACTGAAGATTTTGGCTGATGTTGGTTTGGTTGGTTTTCCATCTGTCGGTAAATCAACAATTCTTAGTGTAGTAACGGCAGCAAAACCCAAAATTGGTGCCTATCACTTTACGACGATTGTTCCTAACTTGGGAATGGTTCGTACTAAGTCAGGTGAGAGTTTCGCCATGGCTGACCTTCCGGGCTTGATTGAAGGGGCTAGTCAGGGTGTTGGTTTGGGGACACAGTTCCTTCGCCACATTGAGCGTACCCGTGTTATCCTTCATGTGATTGATATGTCGGGAAGCGAGGGGCGTGATCCTTACGAAGATTACCTTCAAATTAACAAGGAATTAGAAACTTACAACCTGCGTTTGATGGAACGTCCGCAAATTATTGTTGCTAATAAGATGGACATGCCTGAGGCTGAGGAAAACTTGAAAGTATTTAAGGAAAAGTTGGCTGCTAACTACGATGAATTCGAAGAGTTGCCACAAATTTTCCCAGTTTCAAGTTTGGCCCATCAAGGTCTAGAGAACCTTTTGGAAGCCACTGCAGAGCTTCTTGATCAAACCGATGAATTCTTACTTTATAGTGAAGAAGATATGGAACAAGAGGAAGTTTACTATGGCTTTAACGAAGATGAACGTCCATTTGAAATCAGTCGTGACGATGATGCTTCATGGGTACTTTCTGGTGAAAAACTTGAAAAACTCTTTGTCATGACTAACATGGAACGTGACGAATCTATTATGAAATTCGCTCGTCAATTACGTGGTATGGGAGTTGATGAAGCGCTTCGTGAACGTGGCGCCAAGGATGGGGACATTGTTCGTATCGGTAACTTCGAATTTGAGTTTGTGGATTGACGTTGAAAGACTCTCTAAGTGCTGAAGCACTTGATAGTCTACGGCAGCCACTATGGCGTTCTGCCTATCAACCTCACTAACTACGTAAAGTCGGTATTATCGATTGACTTGTGTGGCATGGCTTAGTGTGATATAAATATCTGCTGAAAACAAAGAACTATTAAAAAAAGAGGTTTACAATGGGAGATAAACCGATATCATTTAGGGACAAAGATGGGAACTTCGTTTCTGCGGCCGATGTATGGAACCCCAAGAAACTTGAAGAGCTCTTCACTCGCTTAAATCCAAACCGTAAGCTCCGTCTTGAACGTGAGCGTCTGGCAAAAGAAGAAGTAGCGAAACACCCTGAATCAAATGAAGAAGCAGAGCAGGTCTAGAACTTGCTCTGCTTTTCTGTTTTCAAATTGTAGTAATCAAAAACAGCTACTCTAGTAAGAGCAACTGTTGTGATGATTAGGCGTTTAGTACCTTGTCTAAGAATTCTTTCAAACGTGGGTGTTGAGGGTTATCGAAGATTTGATCTGGTGTGCCATCTTCGAGGAACTCACCGTCTGCAGTAAAGATTACTCGGTTAGCAACTTGACGGGCAAATCCCATTTCGTGAGTAACGATAAGCATGGTCATTCCTTGTTCTGCCAATTCTTTCATAACGTCAAGAACGTCTCCGACCATTTCAGGGTCAAGAGCAGAAGTGGGTTCGTCAAAGAGCATGATATCAGGATTCATGGCCAAACCACGGGCAATTGCCACACGTTGTTTTTGTCCACCAGATAGGCTATCTGGTGTAGCTTCGGCCTTATCCTCAAGTCCGACACGGTCAAGAAGGTCCATAGCTAATTTATCAGCTTCTTCCTTGTTCATACGTCCAAGTTCAACGGGTGCAAATGTCACATTTTCAAGGACAGTCATGTGTGGGAAGAGGTTGAAATGTTGGAAAACCATCCCGATATTTTCACGGGCTTTGTCAAGGTTTGTCTTAGGATCTGATAATTCATATCCATCAACAACTACTTTACCAGATGTTACTGTTTCAAGTAGGTTAAGAGTACGAAGGAAGGTTGATTTACCTGAACCTGAAGGACCGATGATACATACAACGTCACCTTCGTAGAATTTGGCGTCAATGCCTTTAAGGACTTCATTGTCGCCGTATGATTTGTGCAAGTCTTGCACATCGATTTTCAATTCAGCCATTATTTAAGTCTCTTTTCTAGTCGTTTAGCCAATTTCGTCAAGCATGTGATGATGACCAAGTAAAGGATGGCCAAAATTGCATACATACGGAATGATTGGTAGTTACGAGCAATGATGATTTTACCAGTTTGGAAGAGTTCGACCAAACCGATAGCTGATACGATAGTCGTATCTTTCAATGAGATAACAAATTGGTTGATGAAGTTTGGTAACATCAAGCGAACAGCCTGTGGCAAGATGACCTTACGCATTGTTGTATTGTATGGGACACCCAAGCTTCGGCTGGCTTCCATCTGACCAATAGGAACAGCTTCAATACCACCACGCACAATTTCGGCAATGTAAGCACCACCGTTAAGTGAGAGGGCAATTGTAGCTGCCACGAAGTCATTGATTGGTGACTGGTGACCGGTGATATTTTCAATCAAGTTAGGAACACCCCAATAGATGAAGGCTGCAACGATCATCAAAGGAATACCACGGACAACGTCAACAAAGACTTGTGAAATCACACGGAGTGTTTTGTTTGGTGCAACTGCCATCATACCGAAGATAATACCGATAATCATGGCAATAGCAAATGAAATAAGGGTCAATCCAAGGGTAATTCCAAGACCTTGGAGAAGTTGTTTATAGTTGTTTTTAATTAAGCCTACGATTGTAGTTTCATCGGTAGCTTTGGTTGAGCTCTTTTCTTTAGACTTGTTATTGTCAAGGTATTTGTTGATAATCTTATCGTAAGTACCGTCTTTAACAATAGCAGCCAAACCATTGTTGAACATTTCAATCAACTCAGGATTAGCACCTTTTTTAACGGCAAAGCCGACTTCACCAGTGGCAATACCTTCGATAGGTGTTTCAAAGTTACGTCCTTGTTGGATAGCGTAAAGAAGCACGGCTTCATCATCCATAAGGGCATCAATTGAACCAGAGTTCAAGCTGTCATACATAGTAGAAGCTTCATCGTATGCACGAAGAGTATAGCCATATTTATCGGTGTTTTCTTCTAACCAAGAGTAAGAAGATGTTCCGTTTTTGGCACCAATAGTCTTACCTTTGAGATCTTCGTATTTCTTAACGTTAGAGCCTTTTTTCACCGCTAAACGAATGTTTGAAGTGTAGTAAGGATCTGAGAAATCAAAGATTTGTTTACGGGCATCCGTGATAGTCATACCAGCCAATACCGCATCGGCTTGGCTAGATTGAACGGCATTAAGTGATGCATCGAAACCAGGGTTAGTTAATTTAACATTGAAACCTTGATTTTTAGCAATGGCATTGATGATGTCAACGTCGATACCAACATACTTACCAGAACCATTTTGATACTCAAATGGTGCAAACGATGAGTCCATTGAGATGGTGTAAGTTTCCTTGGCAGGAGTTGCTTTTGCGTTAGCATCACCAGTCAAGTTAAGAGTTTCCGAAGGTTTTGATGACGAAGCTTTTGCTGAGTCACCCAACCATTTGGTCATGATTTTATCGTAGGTGCCGTCTTCCTTCATTTCTTTAAGAGCTTCATTGAAATCCTTGATGAGATTTTCGTGTTTGCCACCTCTTTTTACAGCGAAAGCGAAGCTACCGATAGATTCAGGTTTAATGTTGATAGCATAGTCCTTACCTTGACCAATCGCATATTGAACAACAGGTGTGTCGTCCATGGCTGCATCAACTGAACCAGAATCCAAACTGTTGTTCATCAAGTCACTAGTGTCAAAAGTTTTAACAGAGAAACCATACTTGCTAGCATTTTTATCAAGCCAAGTTTGCGCAGCGGTACCGTTTTTAACACCAACTGTCTTACCTTTCAATTGTTTGTAGTCGCTGACTTTGTCGTTGCTACGTGTGTAAATTACAATTGATGTGTCGTAATAAGTGTCTGAGAAAGTAAAGACCTTCTTACGTTCATCGGTAACAGTAGTACCAGCCATGAGGGAGTCTGCTTGTCCTGATTGAACCGCGTTAACGGCAGCATCGAAACCAGGGAAGGTTTGGTTAACGTCCCAATTCTTACGTTTGGCAACTTCGTTGATGATATCAACGTCGATACCCTTATAGATCTGATCAGAATCTTTGAATTCAAATGGGGCATAGGCTGTATCTGAAACGACTGAGACAGTCTCTGCAGATACCTTAGCTCCGAAAACAAAGAAAACTGACATGGCACTCAAGAAGAGTGTCAGAAGTTTTTTCTTCATTATAAAAAGTTCTCCTTTATAAAATACTTTCCTATTCTACCAAAAAAAGCCCCTGTTATCAAATTCCGAGGAATTTGATGTTAGAAAACATAACAAACTTCGTTAGCTTTGAGACTTCTTTTAGAAGAAGTTGACAAGTTTGTGTCAATTCGTTACACTGTAATCGAATACATGTAAGATTTGTTACAGGAGCTAAAAATGAAGAAACGTATGCTTGAAAAATATACCAGTCGATATGATAAGGTCCCAAGTTGGCTGATGATTATGCTCTCTTGCCTTATTGCTACTGGTTTTGTCCTTATAGGTGGACTGTTAGCAGGTTTTGTTGTAGGAATTCCGGTAGCCCTTGTCCTCTTTGTCATGATACTAAATGGTAGTGTGCAACCGCAGGATATTAATGCAATCGCCTTTAAGTTATTCTCATCTGAGTATTTTGAACTGGGTGTTTTTGCCTTTACTGCCTTAGTTATCTTTTTCTGGGTCAAAGTTGTTGAAAAACGTCCCATTTCTACACTCGGATTTTTTAAGGGAAATATTTGCTTGAACTTGCTTAAGGGGTGGGGCTTTGGAACTCTACTCTTGTTAGCGAGTTTCCTTGGGACTTATTTACTTGGTGGCTTAGAATTTGTAAAAGTGGACTTTTCTCAAAGAACCCTCTTATACATCTTATCTTTAATTCCTTTCTGGTTTATCCAGGGCGGAACTGAGGAACTGGTGACACGTGGTTGGTTGCTTCAGACAGTTACTAATAAATTGAACCTTTCTTGGGGAATTGCTATTTCAAGTTCTCTCTTTTCAATGCTACACATAGGAAATCAAGGTGTTACCGCCTTGTCTCTTATCAGTATTGTTTTAGTAGGGGTTCTCATGGCCCTTTACATGTTCAAGACAGATAATATCTGGGGTGTTGCTGCCCTCCATGCTGCTTGGAACTTTACGCAAGGAAATCTTGTTGGCGTGGCTGTTAGCGGGACACATCCAGGTGCTTCACTTTTAGCTTTTAAGTCAAAAGCAGGTATTCCTGATTGGATTACAGGTGGAGCCTTTGGTTTAGAAGGTAATATCGTGACCTGTGTGGTCTTGTTAGTAGGTATCATTATCCTCCGATTACAATTGAAGAAAGAAAACTTTTAAGGCTGAGTTCTAAAGACTCGGTTTTTTTACTTCTATGTTAAAATAGAAGAAAGATTTGAAAAAGGTGACGAGATGATAGTAAAACTTGATAGGGTCATGTTGAAATTGAAAATAGTCGTTGGCCTTATATTTTCCGTCTTGTCTTTATGGATTCTTTGTCCTGAACTCATGAGAGGTTCTCTTCGTGAAAATTCAGTCAAGCTATTCGTGGGTCTCATTGTTTTATTTTGGCTCTTATTTTCCATTGTTCTCCTCGTAGACGGTATCGTAAATCTCAAAGGTCATGGAAAACTCTTGGAACTTGATGACTATTCTTTGACCTACTACGGCCAAGTATTTGGACGAAAAACCTTTGAAATTCCCTTATCAGAGATTGTGTTTGTCAAGAAAGCTTGGTCAACGCAGCTGGAGGATATTGAACGCTCTTCGACGGTGAGATATTCTTTGAAACGCATCGAGCATGTCTTTGACTATGATGCTGAGGTTGATGATAAAAAGAGATATCAGGTGTTGCTTGTAGTCTTCAAAAATGGTGAGACAGCTGTTACTTATGATAAATAACTTAGTCATCAATCACGGAAGAAACGTGCCTATGTCGCAAAGATGCGAATGATTCAAATTTCACTTACAAGTGGGGAAATCTTCTCCGACCAAGAGATGAATGATTACATAAATGAAAGGAAAAACTATGATAGATAGAAAAGAGGACAACCAATTTCATTTGGTTTCTAAATACGAACCCTCAGGAGATCAGCCCCAGGCTATCGAAACCTTGGTTGATAATATCGAAGGTGGCGAAAAGGCTCAAATTTTAAAGGGTGCGACAGGAACAGGTAAGACCTATACCATGAGTCAGGTTATCCAGCGCGTGAATAAGCCAACTCTGGTTATCGCCCACAATAAGACTTTGGCCGGCCAGCTCTATGGTGAATTCAAGGAGTTTTTCCCAGACAATGCTGTGGAATACTTCGTTTCCTACTACGATTTCTATCAGCCAGAGGCCTATGTGCCATCATCAGATACCTACATTGAAAAAGATAGCTCTGTCAATGACGAAATTGATAAACTCCGACACTCAGCGACGTCAGCCCTATTGGAACGCAATGATGTGATTGTTGTGGCTTCTGTCTCTTGTATTTACGGTTTGGGTTCGCCGAAAGAATATGCGGATTCAGCTGTCAGCCTGCGTCCTGGTCAAGAAATTTCTCGAGACAAGTTGCTCAATGACTTGGTTGATATCCAGTTTGAGCGAAACGATATTGATTTTCAACGTGGAAAATTCCGTGTACGTGGTGATGTGGTCGAAATTTTTCCTGCCAGCCGTGACGAACATGCTTTTCGAGTGGAATTTTTCGGTGATGAGATTGACCGCATCTGTGAGATCGAGAGTCTGACAGGACGTAATCTCGGTGAAGTTGAGCACCTTGTTCTTTTCCCTGCTACTCACTTTATGACCAATGAAGAGCATATGGAAGAAGCCATCAAGAATATTATGGAAGAGATGGAAGCCCAGGTTAAGCAATTTGAAGCTGAAGGCAAACTCATTGAAGCGCAACGTATTCGTCAAAGGACAGAATACGATGTCGAAATGCTTCGTGAAATGGGTTACACCAATGGTGTCGAAAACTACTCACGCCACATGGATGGTCGAAAAGAAGGCGAGCCACCATTTACCTTACTTGATTTCTTCCCAGAAGATTTCCTCATCATGATTGACGAAAGTCACATGACCATGGGACAGATTAAGGGAATGTATAACGGAGACCAAGCTCGTAAGAAGATGTTGGTTGATTACGGTTTCCGTTTGCCTTCGGCCCTTGATAACCGTCCTCTCCGACGTGAAGAATTCGAAAGTCATGTGCATCAAATTGTTTATGTATCAGCGACACCAGGTGACTATGAGATGGAGCAGACTGAGACTGTTGTTGAGCAAATTATCCGTCCGACAGGGCTTCTTGATCCAGAAGTCGAAGTTCGTCCAACCATGGGTCAAATGGACGACCTTCTTGGTGAGATTAATGCCCGTACTGAAAAAGGCGAGCGTGTCTTCGTCACAACTTTAACTAAGAAGATGGCTGAAGACTTGACGGACTACCTCAAGGAAATGGGTGTCAAGGTCAAATACATGCATTCTGATATTAAGACTTTGGAGCGTACGGAGATTATCCGTGACTTGCGTTTGGGTGTCTTTGATGTTCTTATTGGGATTAACCTTCTCCGTGAGGGGATTGACGTTCCTGAAGTTAGTCTGGTTGCTATTTTGGATGCTGATAAGGAAGGTTTCCTTCGTAATGAACGTGGGCTTATCCAAACGATTGGACGTGCTGCCCGAAATAGTGAAGGGCACGTGATCATGTATGCGGATAAGATTACGGAGTCTATGCAGAAGGCCATGGATGAAACAGCTCGCCGTCGTGAAATCCAAATGGCTTATAATAAGGAACACGGTATCACTCCACAAACCATCAAGAAAGAAATTCGAGATCTTATTTCGATTACCAAGGCTAATGAAGCAGAAGTGGCAGAGGATACGGTGGACTACAGTGCCATGAATAAGAAAGAACGCCAAGAAGCCATCAAGAAACTTCAAAAACAAATGCACGAAGCAGCAGAACTGCTTGATTTTGAATTGGCAGCACAAATCCGTGATATGGTTCTTGAGCTGAAGAGTATGGATTAAGTCTAGTTACATCACTTAGGCAACATATTAAGAAAGGAAATATATGTCACGTTCACAAGCAACTATTTTAACTAATATGTGTCTCATCGAAGATGGCCGTGGAAATATTGTCATGCAAATCCGCGATCCAAAGCGTTATTCCTGGTCGGGAGTAGCCCTACCCGGTGGCCATATCGAAGCACATGAAAGTCTGGTAGAATCAGTTATCCGTGAGGTTAAAGAAGAAACTGGCTTGACCATCAAAAATCCTAAATTAGTTGGTATGAAGCATTGGTACACGACAGATGACGAAAGGTACTTGGTTTTCCTCTATAGGACCTCGGATTTTGAAGGAAAAATCCATTCAACAGAGGAAGGCGAAGTTCGCTGGGTTGCTAGAGAGGATATGCCTAAGATGGACTTGGCTTATGACATGCTCAATCTGCTACGTGTCTTTGAAGAAGACAATCTCTCAGAACTTTTCTATCGGGAGCGACTTGAAAATGACTTTATCCGAGAATTTTGGTAATAAAATGAACTATTTATTCAAGCGAATGAATAGTTTTTTATCATTTAAAAAAGCACATAGAATGGCTTAAAATAAAGGAAATTTCGAGTGATTAACTAGCAAAAAATTAATAAAAATTAAAATTATAATCAAAAAAAGTCTAGTTTTCCATTGACAAATGAATAATAATACATTATTATACTTACATAGTTAATAAATATAGAAAAGAGATTGATTATGAAAACATGGAAAAAATTTTTGTTGGGACTCGCTGGAGTCTTTGCTTTGACGGCTTTGGCTGCTTGTTCGTCATCAAATAATACCTTGGACAAGGTCAAGAATAAGGGTACTTTAACGGTTGCTCTTAATCCTCACTTTGCTCCCTTTGAATTTAAAACCCTCCAAGATGGTAAAGATACTGTCGTTGGGGCAGATATCGAAATTGCCAAGGCTATTGCTGATGAACTTGGTGTGAAAGTCAAATTCTCTGAGATGTCCTTTGACAATGTCCTAGCTAGCGTTCAGTCTGGAAAAGCAGATATTGCCATTTCTGGTATCTCAGCCACTAAAGAACGTCAGAAAACCTTCGATTTCTCAGATACTTACTATGAGTCTGAAACAGTGCTTGTCGTTAAAAAAGACGACACAGGAACTTACAAACAAACCAGCGATTTTGCTAAGAAATCTGTAGCTGTTCAAAAAGGTTCTATCCAAGAAAAAATTGCCAAATCTAATTTATCAGAAGCTAATGTCGTAGCTTTGTCACAACCTGGTGAAGCCATTAATGAATTGAAGTCTGGTCAAGTTAATGGTGTCGTCCTTGAAAAAGCTATTGCTCAAGGTTATGTGGAACAAAACAGTGACTTGGTTATATCAGACATTAAGCTTAAGTCAGATTCAAATGATGCTTATGCTGTAGCTATGCCTAAGGGAAGCGATGAACTAAAAGCTAAAGTCAACAAGGTTATTACTAAACTCAAAAAAGAAGGTAAAATTGATAGCTTTGTACAAGACGCTTATGCCCTCTCACTAAAGAGTCCTACTAAATAAGGAGTAAATAATGAAGAAATATTTGTTTGTGCTCACGGCCTTAGTCACAACTTGCGTTCTGGTTGCATGTAGTGGGAGTCAGGGAGTGAGCACAAAAACGGTTAAGGAAAATAAGAAAATTGTCGTGGCAACAGAGTCTGAATTTGCACCGTTTGAGTTTAAATCGTTGGTCAATGGTAAGGATACTTTAGTTGGAGCAGACATCGAGTTGGCTAAAGCTATCGGGAAAAAACTTGGTGTGGAAGTTGAATTTTCCGTTATGTCTTTTGACAATGTTCTAGCTAGTGTGCAAAGTGGTAAGGCAGATATTGCCATCGCAGGAATATCGGTAACAGACGAGCGTAAGAAGGCCTATGATTTTTCTGATAGCTACTACACCGCTGAAAATGTGGTTATTGTCAAAAAAGATAAGGTCAATGACTTTGCAAGCACTGAAAGTCTAGCTAAACAAACAGTCGGTACTCAAAAAGGATCTGTTCAAGAAACAGTCGCTAAGAAACAAATTCCGAAAGCTAGCGTGGTTTCACTGGCTTCAAATGGTGAAATGATTAATGAACTTAAGTCAGGACAAATTCAAGCTGTTGTACTGGAAAAGGCTATTGCTGAAGGGTATATCTCTCAAAATGATGATTTGACCCTTGCCAACTTTAACCTCAAGTCAGACGGTTCAGATGCCTATGCAGTTGCAACACGAAAAGGTTCTGATGACTTACTTGAGGAAATTAACGCCGTCATCAAAGAGACTAAAAACTCAGGCAAATTTGACCAATGGCTAAAAAAAGCATCGACTTACAAACAAAGTAAGTAAAATGAAAAAATTTTCTATTAAGAATTGAATAAAAGTTCTTTTAGAAACTTTTATTAGGTGATGTTTGACGTCAGCCAACTCCTTTGAAGTTCCATGACTAAGTTTTGTACCTAAGATCTCAAAATTTCCAAGCACCTGAAACGAGCACGTTTCAGGTGCTTTCATCACGGTGGAAAGTCTCATTTGATGCTTACTTTGCTAACTTAAGGGAGTTTCAAAAACATTCTTAAATCTAAAATGTGGGAATACCCCATTTTTTATTGAATTCTATGTTAAAAACAGGTATTATCAATGTAAGTCTGTCATCAATGACAATAAATAATATAGTAAAGCAGAGCTTGAGATTAGCAAGGAGAGATAATGAAGCTACCACGTTTTGGTGTTGAAGAATGGCTTAATGTCCATGAAAAATCGGCCATTTATGATATTGCAGGTGTTTCAATTAAGGCCCTTACCCTAGAGGAATTATTTGACCTCTCAGGTATTGATAAGGACACTTTTTTTAACCAACTTTTAAGGAAAAAGATGGATTACGGCTGGATTGAAGGGTCACCAGAGTTTAAGGATCAGGTGTCAAGTTTGTACAAGAATATGCCAGTTGATAATATTCTCCAAACCAATGGGGCTACAGGTGCGACTATGCTTGCCGTCTATGCTCTGATTGAGCCAGAAGACCACGTTATTTCCATGTATCCCACCTATCAACAGCTTTATGATATTCCTAAATCCCTTGGAGCAGAAGTGGATTTCTGGGAAGTTCAGGAGGATAAGGGATGGTTGCCTGATTTAGATCAACTGCGTCGCCTGATTCGTCCTAATACCAAGATGATTTGTATTAACAATGCCAATAATCCTACAGGTGCCCTTATGGATGCTACCTACCTCAAGGAGTTGGTAGCCATTGCTAAGGAAGTAGATGCCTATATTTTCTCAGATGAGGTTTATCGTAGTTTTGACAATCCTGCGCCTTCCATCGTTGACTTGTATGACAAGGGCATTACCGTCAATAGTTTGTCGAAAACTTATTCAATTCCTGGCCTCCGAGTAGGCTGGGTAGCCTCTAATGCAGAGGTGGCCTCTATTTTGCGAGATTATCGTGATTACACAATGATTTGCGTCGGTGTCTTTGATGACATGGTAGCTACCCTTGTTCTCAAAAATAAAGAAGCCATCTTGGAGCGTAACCGTAAGATTGTTACGGAAAATATAGCTCTTATGGATGCCTGGATTGCTGATGAGCCTAAGGCTTCTTGGATTCGCCCAGCTAGTGTGTCGACTTCTTTTGTCAAGTTAGAGGTTGATCGTTCCATTGAAGACTTTGCTCTTGAACTCCTTCAGGGATATGGTGTTCTCGTTGTTCCAGGAAACCGTTTTGACAAGGAATCCCATGTCCGCATTGGCTATTGTTGTGATAAGGAAGTTCTTCAGAAAGGCTTGGAAAAACTTTCGCAATTTTTGCATAAATGTTGACATTATCACTAATTTCAAGTAAAATAACAAGCGAAAAATTATATTTATACAGGAGTTTCTTATGAAAATGAAAAAACTTTTCCTTGGAGCTATGGCTCTCCTTGCTACTGTGACTTTAGTAGCTTGTGGGTCAAAAAAGGATGCTTACGAATCCATTAAAGAAAATAAAAAGCTTGTTGTAGCTGTGAGCCCAGACTACGCACCATTTGAGTTCAAAACTTTGATTGATGGCAAGGACCAAGTGGTTGGTTCAGATATCAAATTGGCACAAGCTATCGCCGATGAACTCGGGGTCAAACTTGAAGTGACAACAATGAGTTTTGATAATGTTCTTTCTAGTCTTCAAGCTGGTAAGGCTGATATTGCCATTTCAGGTATCTCAGTGACAGCTGAACGTAAGAAAACCTTTGATTTCTCAGATCCTTACTACGAAACACAAAATGCTATCATCGTACGTAAAGATAAAGCCGCTGATTACTCAAGCTTAGATGCTTTCAAGGGTAAAAAAGTAGCCGTTCAAAAAGGAACTATTGAAGAAGGACTTTCTAAGAAGCAATTGAAAGATTCAACAGTCGTATCACTTACAGCTATGGGTGAAGCTATTAACGAAGTCAAATCTGGCCAAGTTGATGCTGTTGACCTTGAAAAACCAGTAGCAGAAGGCTATGTAGCACAAAATTCAGATTTAACTTTGGCAAGCGTTGCCCTTAAAGTTGATGATGGCGATGCAAAAGCTGTTGCCATGGCTAAAGGTAATGACAAGTTGAAAAAAGCTGTTAATAAAGTTATCAAGAAATTGAAAGATAATGGTACTTACGATGAGTACATCAAGGATGCTTCTAAATATACAGCAGTTGAATAAATCAGTAGCTAGGGGAGATGACTCCTCTAGTTTTTGTATAGGAAAAACTTGATAGTTTTAGTAGACTTAGAAGTCAACTGTAATAGCAAAAATTCCCAAACTTAAATATATTTCTTGACAGAAAAAGGCGAGTCTTGTATACTTGAATAGAACGTGTAAATGTTACATTATCTTGAGGAGGTGAATTCAATGTCAAAAACAGTAGTACGTAAAAACGAATCACTTGACGACGCTCTTCGTCGTTTCAAACGTTCTGTGACTAAAGCTGGTACTCTTCAAGAGGCTCGTAAACGTGAACATTACGAAAAACCTTCTGTAAAACGTAAACGTAAATCAGAGGCAGCTCGCAAACGTAAAAAATTCTAATTAAGAATGAAATTAACAGAAAAAAGCTTGAGTCTTCTCAAGTTTTTTTCTTTTCATCGAATAAAGAGGTCGGGTTAGTAATCGTGAGATACAAGAAAAGACGTCTGAGATTTCAGACGTCTTAAGTTTCATATGTTTTTAGTTGAACAAATAAAGATTATTTGTTTGCAAGAAGGTCGCGGATTTCAGCGAGCAATTCTTCTTGTGATGGACCTGCTGCTTCAGCAGCTTCGTCAGCTTCTTTTTTGCCAAGAGCTGTTGCTTTGCTAGCAGCTTTAACAACGAAGAAAAGAGTAGTACCAACGATGATGAAGTTGATAACTGCGCTCAAGAAGCTACCGTATGCGATACCGTTCCATGACAATTTAGAAAGGTTTTCAACGTTAGCAGCCTTAACAACTGGGTTAAGGATAAGTGGTGTGATGATATCACTAACAAGTGAAGTGATGATAGCGTTGAAAGCAGCCCCCATAACAACGGCTACAGCAAGGTCAAGGACATTCCCCTTGAACAAAAAGTCTTTAAGTTCTTTAATCATTTTGACAATGATTCCTTTCTTTTATTTACTTTTAATAGTTTATCTGATTTTATAAATCTTGACAAGAGATTTGTTCATGAAAAATCGATTTTATTTTACTTTCATTTTTCATCATGTTATAATTAGGGGTAATGCAATTATGGTAAGATAGGGGGCGATTAGATGGTAATTGATAAAGCTTTAATAGAAGATATTAAGAGTAGTACCAATATCGTCGACGTGATTGGTGAAGTTGTCAGCCTTAATCGCGCAGGTCGTAATTACCTTGGCCTATGCCCCTTCCATAAGGAAAAAACTCCCTCGTTCAACGTTATTGAGGACAGACAGTTTTACCATTGCTTTGGTTGTGGCAAGTCTGGCGATGTCTTTAAATTTTTAGAAGAATATCGTCAGATTTCTTTTCAAGAAAGCGTCAAGGTTCTGGCAGATCGGCTAGGTATCGCAGTTAGTATAGATGCGCCAAGACAAGCCAAACAGCAAAATTCTCCTAATCAAGCTTTTTATGATCTTCATGAGGATGCGCTTAAGTTTTACCATGCTGTTCTCATGACGACTAAGATAGGAGAGGCAGCGCGTGCTTATCTTTATGAGCGTGGCATGACTGATGATTTACTTAAGACCTTTCAGATTGGTCTATCCCCTGACGAACCAGATTATCTCTATCAGTCAGTTTCCCAAAAATATGACGAAGAGGTGCTGACAGAATCAGGTCTTTTTAATCTTTCTGAAAGTAATCGTCTTTTCGACACTTTTAAAAATCGAATCATGTTTCCGCTCAAAAATGAGTTTGGAAAAACAATCGGTTTTTCAGGACGTGTTTGGACTAAGGAAGATATAGAGAAGGGACAAGCCAAGTACAAAAATACAAGGGCTACCCGTATTTTCAATAAGTCCTACGAACTCTACCACTTGGATCAGGCGAAACCAGTAATACAGAAGACACATGAGGTTTATCTTATGGAAGGGTTCATGGATGTTATTGCTGCCTATAGGGCTGGGCAGGTCAATGTGGTAGCTTCTATGGGAACGGCTCTGACACCTGAGCATGTCAATCGTCTTCGAAAATTAACCAAGAAGATTGTTTTGACTTATGATGGTGATAAGGCTGGGCAAAATGCTATTGCTAAGTCTTTGGAGCTTTTATCGGATTTTCAGGTCAATATTGTTAAAATACCAGACAATATGGACCCTGATGAGTACCTTCAAAAAACATCTGAAGAGGCTTTGGGCAAACTTTTAGTCGAGTCTCGTATCTCAGATGTGGAATTTTGGATTGGCCAACTTAAGCCTACTAATGTAGACAATCTTCAAGCGGAGATTGCTTATGTCGAGCAGATTGCAAAGATTATTGCCAAATCACCATCTGTGACGGCGCAAAATTCTTACATTTCTAAGGTGGCTGACTTACTGCCTGACTTTGACTTTTTCCAAGTTGAGCAAGCAGTTAACAACGAGCGCCTGATCTTGAGAAATCAGCAGACGGCTCAATTATCGTCTACCGGCAATGGAAGTTATGAGTCTTCTGCGTCAGGATTTAGAGGAACGGTTAAGCTACCATCTACGCCTAAGATTACAGGCCTTCGTCGAGCGGAAAACCAACTCTTTCATCGCATGCTTAATCATCCTATGATCTTGAATGATTACCGAATGCGAGATGGTTTTTTCTTCCAGACAGCTGAGCTAGAGGAGCTTTATCAGGTTCTTAAGGAGAACGGCCAGATTGACACGGTAGCTTTGTCTGTGCTTCCTCAAGAGTTGCAAACAGCCTATTATCAGGTTTTAGAGGAGATTTTGCCACCTGAAACCAGTTTAGAAGAAGTCCAGGCTATTGAAGAGCGTAGAAATCATTTTCTGAGGGAACTGGACTTTCGTAAGCAAAGTAAACAAATAAGAGAATCAAGTAACCATGGTGATGTGGATGCAGCGGTAGAAGCCCTGCGGATGCTTATCGCCCAAAAACGAGATATGGAGTAACACATGGTAAAGAAAAAACAAAATACAGCATTTAACGTTCAAGTCGCTGATTTCATTCGTAACCACAAAAAAGAAGGTACAGCAATTGATGATGAAGTCACAGAAAAACTGGTTATCCCATTTGTTCTTGATGCTGACGGTATTGATGACCTTTTGGAACGTTTGACAGACGGTGGTATCTCTATCACTGATAAGGATGGAAACCCTTCATCTAAATATGTTGTTGAAGCACCAAAACCAGAGGAATTGACAGACAAGGAGCTTCTTGGTTCAAACTCAGCTAAGGTCAATGACCCTGTTCGCATGTACCTCAAAGAAATTGGGATAGTCCCTCTTTTGAGTAATGAAGAGGAAAAAGAACTGGCTATCGCTGTCGAAAATGGTGACTTGGAAGCTAAACAACGTTTGGCAGAAGCCAACCTTCGTTTGGTTGTCTCAATCGCTAAACGTTATGTGGGACGTGGCATGCAGTTCTTGGATTTGATTCAAGAAGGTAACATGGGGCTTATGAAAGCCGTTGATAAATTTGACTACTCTAAAGGTTTCAAATTCTCAACTTATGCGACATGGTGGATCCGTCAAGCTATCACACGTGCCATCGCAGACCAAGCACGTACCATCCGTATCCCAGTTCACATGGTTGAAACCATCAATAAATTGGTCCGTGAGCAACGTAACCTTTTGCAAGAGTTGGGCCAAGACCCAACACCTGAACAAATTGCAAAACGCATGGATATGACACCAGATAAGGTCCGTGAAATTCTCAAGATTGCCCAAGAACCAGTCTCACTTGAAACACCTATTGGTGAAGAAGACGACAGTCATTTGGGTGACTTTATCGAAGATGAAGTTATTGAAAATCCAGTCGACTATACGACTCGTGTCGTTCTTCGTGAACAATTGGATGAAGTGCTTGATACTTTGACAGATCGTGAAGAAAATGTTCTTCGTCTCCGTTTTGGTCTTGATGATGGGAAAATGCGCACTTTAGAAGATGTTGGTAAAGTCTTCAACGTTACTCGTGAACGTATTCGTCAGATTGAAGCGAAAGCCCTTCGTAAATTGCGCCATCCAAGCCGCAGTAAACAGCTTAAAGACTTTATTGAAGACTAAGATAGTAAAATGGAGTAGGGCCTGATGTTAGGCCCTGATTTTGGAGGAAAAGCTATGTCTGAAGTGACCTATACTGAAGCAGAAATTGAAAAAATCAAAGACCGTATCTTGGAAGCCTTAGAAATGGTTATCGACCCAGAGCTAGGGATTGATATTGTCAACCTAGGCCTCATTTACGGTATCCGTTTCCAACAAGACGGCTATACTGAAATCGATATGACCTTGACAACGATTGGTTGTCCCTTGGCAGATCTTTTGACAGACCAAATTCATGATGCCATGAAAGAGGTGCCAGAAGTCACTAAGACTGAAGTGAAGTTGGTCTGGACACCAGCTTGGTCTGTAGAAAAAATGAGTCGTTATGCCCGTATCGCTCTAGGTATTCGTTAGGAGAACGTTTATGAAAACACTGGCTATCGTTGTCCCCTGTTATAACGAAGAAGAGACTATTCATCTATTTTTAGAGGCTTGCCAGGCCGTTGAAAAGCAGATAGCCAATCAACTAGCATTCAACTATTACTTTGTGAATGATGGCTCTAAAGATAAAACCTTAGAGGTATTGAGAAAGGTTTCAAAGCAACTTGAAAATGTTCACTATATATCTTTCTCGCGTAATTTTGGTAAGGAAGCTGGCTTGCTTGCGGGACTAGAAGCATCTGAGGGTGATTACGTCACAGTGATAGATGCTGACCTTCAGGATCCGCCCGAACTGCTTATTGAGATGTATGCCAAGATTCAAGAAGGTTATGATGTTGTTGGGACACGTCGTGCTGACCGTAAGGGAGAGCCTCCGATTCGTTCCATCTTTGCTAAGACTTTTTATTGGCTAATTAACAAAGTTTCTGACACTGAGATGGTTGATGGCGCACGCGATTTTCGTTTGATGACTCGCCAGGTTGTTGACGCTATCCTAGAACTTAAAGAGGTTAATCGTTTTTCAAAGGGACTCTTTTCTTGGGTTGGTTTTGATGTGGCCTATGTTTCTTATGAAAATCGTGAACGTGTGGCTGGAGCAACCTCTTGGTCTTTCTGGAAACTATTGAATTACTCTTTAGATGGTTTTATCAACTTTTCAGAAGTTCCTTTGAAACTAGCTACATGGGCAGGAACCTTCTCATTTTTGATTTCTTTGGTTGGAATTGTTTTCGTCATTATCAGAAAGTTGACCATTGGTGGAAGCGTAGCTGGTTGGGCAAGTCTTGTCTCTATCATCCTCTTTATCGGGGGGATTCAGCTCTTAGCGCTTGGTATCATCGGTCACTATATTTCCAAGATTTTCTTAGAAACAAAGAAACGACCAGTGTATGTTATTAAAGAAAAAGGGTGAATTTTCACCCTTTTTTTGTTAAAATGAAATTGCTATTAATGAATATTTCAAGGAGAAAATTATGATTCTAGTAACAGGTGCAAATGGCCAACTCGGAACTGAACTTCGTCACCTTCTTGACGAGCGTAATGAAGAGTATGTAGCAGTAGATGTGGCAGAAATGGACATCACAGATGCCGAAAAAGTAGATGAAGTGTTCGCAGAAGTGAAACCAAGCTTGGTCTACCACTGTGCGGCTTATACTGCAGTGGATGCCGCTGAAGATGAAGGCAAGGAACTTGACTATGCTATTAATGTGACAGGTACTGAAAATGTTGCTAAGGTTGCAGAAAAACATGGTGCAACGCTTGTTTATATTTCAACGGACTACGTTTTTGATGGTGAAAAACCAGTTGGACAAGAATGGGAAGTTGATGATAAACCAGACCCACAAACAGAGTATGGACGTACAAAACGTATGGGTGAAGAACTTGTTGAAAAACATGTTTCTAACTTCTACATCATTCGTACTGCTTGGGTATTTGGTAACTATGGTAAGAACTTTGTCTTCACTATGCAAAACCTTGCTAAAACTCACAAGACGCTTACTGTCGTCAATGACCAACATGGCCGTCCAACTTGGACACGTACTTTGGCAGAGTTTATGACTTATTTGGCTGAAAACCGTAAGGAATATGGTTACTATCACTTGTCAAACGATGCAGCAGAAGATACAACTTGGTATGACTTTGCGGTTGAAATCCTCAAAGATACTGATGTTGAAGTGAAACCAGTTGATTCAAGTCAATTCCCAGCTAAAGCTAAACGTCCACTTAACTCTACAATGAGTTTGGCTAAGGCTAAGGCTACAGGGTTTGTCATCCCAACATGGCAAGATGCTTTGAAAGAGTTTTACAAACAAGAAGTGAAATAAAAATACGAGAAAAAGTACTATTGTTTAGTCTTTTAGTGGATATTTTGATAGTATTATATAGCCTCATTCACTGGGGTGCAATAGTAGTACCAGAAGAAAAACATGAGATAGAAGTTTCATACTACTATACAATTTGGACTAAGATTTTTTTCGCTATTTCATTAGTATCTGGTATCCTTGTAGTATTTTATGGTAATATAGTTCATAAAAAGTAATAATATATTAGGGTTTTCTACTAAAAAAGTGTAATAATTCAATTTTTTTGAAAAGGTCGTTATGACCTTTTTTGTGTTTTAGTGAATCGTTATGTAGGATTTTCACTTTTAAAAAAATCTATAGTATAATAAAGGAGAAAATCATTTTTGTAGGAGAAATAATGAGTTCGGAAAAAAGCACTTTAGTGAAGAATGTAGATGACCAACAGTTCATTTCAGAAAAAATAGATGATAAAATTTCCATAAAGGAGAATTATATCTGGAATATGTTGGGAACTATTTCTTCTTCTTTTATTTCAGTTATTCTCTTACTCTTGGCTTCTAGACTTCTTGATTCTCGAAATTCAGATATTTTTAGCATTGCATACGCACTAAGTCAGCAGTTCTTTATTCTAGGATATTTCCAGATACGAAATATGCAGTCTACAGATGTTCAAGAAAGGTACTCATTTATTTCCTATCATAATACACGTATAGTAACAGTTATTATGATGTTATTAACCTCTCTTGGATATATTTTTGTACAAGGGTATAGTTTTTATAAAGCAGTAATTATGTTACTCCTAGTATTATACAGAGCAATCGATGCCTATTCAGATGTTTTTCAGGGTTATTTTCAACAACAAAACAGATCAGATTTAGCTGGAAAAGTTCAGTTTTATCGTAGTTGGATTTCTATATTAGTCTTTGGATTAAGCTTGATTTTAGCAAAATCACTAATGATTTCAAGTACTATTATTTGTTTGATAAATCTATTTCTTACAGTTGTCCTAGATTATAGAATCTCTACTAGAAACTTTGAAATTAATTTTTATCCATCAATATTTAAAGATAACCGTAATATTATCTCTATATTAAAAGAAGCATTTCCCTTATTTCTAAATGGTTTTTTGATTACTTATGTCTATAATGAAGCTAAGATTGATATTGATTCTCTCTTGTCTCAGGGGTTATTTTCAAATGGTATTCAACGAGACTTTAATGTATTGTTTATGCCCGTCTTTGTTTTATCCCTCTTATTTTTCGTTTTAAGACCTTTAACTACACAGCTATCAATCTATTGGTATGAACAGAAATATAATCTGTTTTATAAGCAGGTTTATCTTTTATTTGCAACTATGACTGTTTTAGGCATAATTATTATAGGTCTAGGCTATCTAATTGGTACAGAGATTCTAGGTTTTATTTATGGAACGTCATTGGTAGAATATAAAGTGCCTTTTGTGATTCTCCTTATTGGAGGAATCCTAAATGTATTAGCACTTGTTATTGATATAGTTATGACAATTTTTAGAAAACAAACATATCTTGTGATTGCATATATTACCAGCTTTATTGTAGCTAAATTTATCACAATGCCGTTTGTAAAGGGAGAGGGGATTATGGGTGCATCAATGTCATTCTTGATTTCAATGATTATCTTTTTTTGCACTAGCATAATAATTTATATTTGGGTAAATAATAACAATAAAAGAAAGAGAAGTTAATGAATATTTTATTTACGTTAAATAACGCTTTTGTTCCTCAAGCTGCAACATGTATGTGTTCAATTTTTGAAAATAATAAGTCTATGAGTGAAATCAATATTTATTTGATTGCTTCGAATATTTCTATTGATAATAAGCAAAAATTAATTAATTTTGCTGAAAGGTACGGTCGCAAAGTACACCTGATTAATTTAGGAGAAATCTCAGACCTTATAGATTTTGATTTTGATACCAATGGATGGTCTTCAATTGTATTAGCTAGATTATTCCTTGATAAATTGCTTCCTGATGATATCAATCGAATTTTATATTTGGATGGAGATACTCTTGTACTAAAAGATATTTCTAATTTTTATAACATTGATCTTGGCGATAAAGTTTTAGGGATGTGTCCTGAGCCTACTGTTGATAAAGAAAGAAGGAAATTCTTAGCTTTAGGAGAGGTTCCATATCATAACTCAGGAGTATTATTGATTGATTTAAAAAGATGGCGGAGGGAAGAAATCGGTAAAAAAGTTATTGATTTTTATAAACTGCACGATGGAAAACTTTTTGCTCCAGATCAAGATGCGTTAAATGGTGCCCTTAATAAGGATATAGCAACGTTATCAATTTCATATAACTATTTCAATATTTATGATACTTACCCTTACAGAATTTTAAAACAATTAAGTTTTCCTTCAGACTTTATTTCCAAAAATGAATTTTTAGAAATAAAAAAATCACCTTCAATTATCCACTATTTAGGAGAGGAACGCCCTTGGCGTAAAGGAAATACACATAGGTTTGTCAAGCAATATCTTGATTATCAGAAACGAACACCGTGGTCTGAAACTCCGATGGAAACTGGTTGGGAATTATACTTTATTTGTTTTAGGATTTTTAATATAGTTATGAAACCTTTTCCAATGTTACGTTATAAGATAATTAACTCACTTATACCAGCATTCATGAGGTATCGAAAAAAACAACTTCAAAAGAATAAAAAATAGTTGTATTGAATAAAGAAAGAAAATAATACATGAGAGTTTTAATGATAATTCCTGCCTACAATGAGGAGGAAAGCATTTTTGACACGGTAACGAGTATCGTGGATTACCGTAAAAAGGTTGATTTTGCTTTGGATTATGTGGTTATAAATGACGGATCAACAGATAATACAAAACAAATTCTGGAAGAGAATCATTTTAATGCTGTTCATCTTGTCATGAATCTTGGGATTGGCGGTGCGGTTCAAACAGGTTATAAATATGCACTAGAGCATGACTATGATGTCGCAGTTCAATTTGATGGCGATGGCCAGCATGATATCGAATCCTTGTCAGATTTGCTAGAGCCAATTCGAAAAAATGAAGCAGACCTAGTTATTGGTTCTCGTTTTGTTGGTGATGTTAAGTCGGAATTCCAAACGACTTTTATGAGACGTTTTGGAATTAGTGTTATTTCCAATCTTATCAAATGGACAACTGGACAAAGAGTTTTAGATACAACATCGGGCTATCGTTTGGCTGATAAAGCTATTATCAAACAGTTTGCTAAGCGTTATCCAATCAAGTATCCAGAACCAGAGACTATTGTTCATATTTTGAAACGTAAATATCGAGTTGTTGAGCGACCAGCGAATATGTTTGAACGTACTGGTGGCGTTTCTTCTATTACGCCAATCAAATCTATTCGTTATATGCTTGAAGTGTGTTCATCGATTGTTATTGCAGCATTTATGAGGGAGAGTGAATAATGTCAGTTTTATCTATAGTAATGTTGATAGCTTCGATCTTTTTCCTTTATTTAGTCATTAGAAATATCAACAAAAATAAAATTTTATTTGAACAAGCTTTCATGTGGATTGTCATCAGCCTGGTTATGATTGTTATTTCCATTTTTGATGTTATTCCGGTTTATTTTGCGGGATTACTTGGATTTGAATTGACTTCGAATTTTTTGCTGTCGCTTGCTATCTTTTTCTTGTTGGTCATCGCTTTTTTACAAACCATGACGTTATCAAAACAAAAAGAACAGATAAAGCATTTGGTTCAGGAATTATCAATTCTCAAAAGTCATGTAGAAGAGAAAGAGGAACAGAATGAAAGATAATCATACTTGGGTGATTTGCGCTTATGGAGAAAGTGATTATCTAGAAGCTTGTATTCAATCTTTGAAAAATCAAACTCTCCAATCACAAATTATCTGTTATAGTTCAACACCACTTGATTCGATTAAGGAACTTTGCCAACGTTATGCTATCCCATTTTATACGAAACAAGGTGGAGGGATTGGCAAGGATTGGAATAATGCCATCTCTTTTGTAGAAACAAAATATGCTACGATCGCCCATCAGGATGACTATTATGAGCCAAGATATGCAGAAAAAGTATTGTCCAAGATGGATAAGTATAGTGATGTTCTAATCGGATATTCTGATTATTTTGAAGAAAAAAATGGTCTAAAGATTCCTGCCAACACCAATCTAAAGATTAAAACCTTAATGCTAAAAACAATGAATCTTTTTCCTAGCAGTCATTTTTGGCGTAACCGTGTAATGGCTTTGGGTAATCCAATTTGTTGTCCAGCTGTCACCTATAATCTTGAAAAATTGAAGAATTTTTATTTTGATGAGGGAATGAAGGTTAGCCTTGACTGGTATGCTTGGTATAAGATTAGTGAATACGAGGGACGTTTTGTCTATGTATCAGATAAGTTAATGTGTCACCGAATTCATGAGGAATCTGAGACTTCTAAGACAATTGCTGATAATACTCGTAGTAAAGAAGATTTGTACATGTACCAACTCTTTTGGCCAAAATGGATAGCAAATATTCTTATGAAGCAGTATGTGAAGAGTCAGAAGACGAATAATTAATTCATTTTTATATATAAAGAAACAGCGGCTAGGACAGTCGTTGTTTTGTTTGTATTAGTCAAAAAGTCCATAAAATGGTATAATTTAACAGATTAAATATTGTTAGAAAGGAAATATTATGCAACACGTTTTTATTATCGGAAGTCGTGGGCTTCCGGCTCAATATGGCGGTTTTGAGACTTTTGTGGATCAATTAGTTTCGCATCAAGTGTCTTCAGATATCCAGTACCATGTTGCTTGCCTTTCTAATGATCAATCCTATCATCATTTTGACTATAAGGGTGTCGATTGTTTCACGATCAAAGTGCCCAAGATTGGGCCTGCGCATGTCATTGCCTATGATATGATGGCCATCAACTATGCCTTGAAGGTCATTAAGAAGCAAGGAATTGAACAGCCAATTTTTTATGTTTTGGGCAATACAATTGGGGCCTTTGTGGCACCCTTTACGCGTAAGATTCATAAGATGGGTGGTCAATTCTATATCAATCCAGATGGACTGGAGTGGAAGCGGGCCAAGTGGGCAAAACCGATTCAAGCCTATCTCAAGTATTCTGAAAAGATCATGACGCGCTATGCTGACCTGGTAATTTCAGACAATCCTGGTATTGAGTCCTATATAAAGGAAGCCTACCCTTGGTCTAAGACGACCTATATTGCCTATGGAACGGACTTATCTCCGACTATCCTGACTAGTCAGGATAGTAAGACCCGAGAATTCTATCAAAAGTGGCACACACAAGAAAAAAACTATTACCTAATTTTGGGTCGCTTTGTCCCAGAAAATAATTACGAGACTGCTATTCGTGAATTTATGGGGTCTTCGACTAAGCGAGATTTGGTGATTATTTGTAACCATGAGGGCAATCCCTATTTTGAAGAGCTTCGCTCTCGAACTGGATTTGATCGGGACCCACGCATCAAATTTGTAGGAACAGTTTATGATCAAAACCTTTTGAAGTATATCCGTAAAGAAGCCTTTGCCTATATCCATGGTCATGAAGTGGGTGGGACTAATCCAGGTCTCCTAGAGGCTCTTGCTCAGACTGATCTAAATTTGGTTTTAAGAGTCTCCTTTAATCAAACTGTCGCAAAAGATACGGCTCAATATTGGACCAAAGAAACTGGAAATTTGGCACGTTTGATTAATCAAGTCGATTCTTTAGAAGATGCATCTGAATGGGGCCAACTAGCCAAAGCCAATATGAAGCAAAACTTTACCTGGGAAAAAATTGTAGGTAGGTACGAGGAATTATTCTTATCATGAAAGTAAATATCTTGTTGTCCACCTACAATGGTGAACAATATCTAAAAGAGCAGATTAAAAGTATCCAAGACCAAACTTATAAGGATTGGCAACTCTTAATCCGGGATGATGGGTCGACAGATGGTACAGTAGAAATCATTCAAGAGTTGGTGGCTCAGGATGAGCGTATTCGCTTTATTAATCAAGGTGCTATCGAAAATCTTGGTGTTATCAAGAGCTTCCATGCTCTCCTGAAATATGAAGAAGCAGATTTCTATTGTTTTAGTGACCAAGATGATGTCTGGCTACCAGACAAAATTGCACTTCAGGTAGCAGAAGCAACCAAGCATCCTCAAGAAGAACCTTTGCTGATTTACACAGATTTAAAAGTGGTTGATGAAAACTTAAATGTTAAGCATGAGAGTATGATTCGCACCCAGTCTGATCATGCCAATACAGAACTGATTCAAGAGCTGACAGAAAATACGGTAACTGGTGGAGTAGCCATGATTAATCATGCTCTGGCTGACTTATGGACGGGTCAAGAAAAGCATGCACTCCTCATGCATGATTGGTATTTAGCCTTACTAGCAGCTGCCTTTGGGAAGCTCATCTATATAGATCTACCAACCGAATTGTACCGTCAGCACAGTAGCAATGTTCTGGGTGCTCGTACCCTTAGAAAACGGGTCAAAAACTGGGTCCGCCCGCATATTCTTTTTGCTAAATATTGGAATCTTATTGAATCCAGTCAAGAACAAGCAAAAAATCTATTGGATCTGTCTGTTAGTCCCCAAAATAAAGAAATCATTGAAAACTTTGTAACTATTATGGACGTCCCTTTAAAAGAACGTATGAGACGGATTCGTCAGTATGGTTATCGTAAGAACCGAGCCTTCCACACCTTTGTGTTTACCAGCTTGATTCTGACAAAGTTTGCATATCGAGGTAAAAAATAATGTTTGACGTTTTTAGTCAGAAAAATCGAATTTTGTTACGAGAGTTAATTAAAACAGACTTTAAATTACGCTACCAAGGATCAGCGATTGGCTATCTTTGGTCAATTTTAAAGCCCCTAATGACCTTCACCATCATGTACATTGTCTTCATCCGATTCTTACGCTTGGGTGGAGATGTACCCCATTTTCCAGTTGCCCTCTTGTTGGCCAATGTAGTATGGGGCTTTTTCTCAGAAGCTACATCTATGGGGATGGTCTCAATCGTTAGTCGAGGCGACCTATTGCGCAAGTTGAATTTCTCCAAACATATTATTGTCTTGTCTGCGATTTCAGGTGCGGCTATCAACTTTTTTATTAACCTTGTTGTGGTATTGATTTTTTCATTTTTCAATGGAGTGACATTTTCTTGGGTAGCTTTTATGGTTATTCCGCTTTTTCTTGAGTTGTTTCTGATGGCTACAGGATGTGCTTTGATTTTAGCGACATTTTTTGTTCGTTTCCGAGACCTAGGCCAAGTATGGGAAGTGCTTTTACAGGCGGGCTTGTATGCGACGCCAATTATCTACCCTATTACCTTTATTGCAGACCGCAATCCATGGGCAGCTAAGTTGGTCATGATGAATCCATTGGCTCAGATTATTCAAGACATGCGTTATTTCTTGATTGATAAAGCTAACACCCCAGTATGGCTTTTGGTGCAGAATAAGTATTTGGTTCTGATCCCTTATGTCTTGCCAATTCTTATTTTTGTTGCTGGCTTTGCTTACTTTAACAAACATGCTAAGAAATTTGCGGAGATTCTCTAATGACAGATAAACAAATTGCAGTAAAAGTAGACCATGTCAGCAAGTACTTTAAGTTGCCAACAGAGGCTACCAACAGTCTCCGAACTGCCCTGGTCAATCGCTTCAAAGGAATTAAAGGTTATAAAGAACAACACGTTCTGAATGATATTTCTTTCGAAGTAGAAAAAGGAGATTTTTTCGGGATTCTAGGAAGAAATGGTTCTGGGAAATCAACTCTCTTGAAAATTATTTCTGAAATCTATGTTCCTGAGAAAGGTTCTGTTACCGTCGATGGAAAACTGGTGTCTTTTATCGAGCTTGGTGTGGGCTTTAACCCAGAGCTTACTGGACGTGAAAATGTCTACATGAATGGAGCTATGCTAGGCTTCTCGACAGCTGAAATTGATGCCATGTATGATGATATCGTAGACTTTGCCGAGTTGCATGAATTCATGAACCAGAAGCTCAAAAACTACTCATCAGGAATGCAGGTTCGTTTAGCATTTTCGGTTGCGATTAAGGCCCAAGGTGATATCTTGATTTTGGACGAGGTCCTAGCAGTAGGAGATGAGGCTTTCCAGCGAAAGTGTAACGATTACTTCCAAGAACGCAAGAAATCAGGGAAAACCACTATCCTAGTTACTCATGATATGGGAGCCGTCAAGAAATATTGTAACAAGGCTGTTTTGATTGAAAATGGTTTGGTGAAGGCTTTAGGGAGTCCAGAAAATGTTGCCAATCAGTATAGTTTTGATAATACAGCTCCTTTACAACAGGGAGGAGAGACTAGTGGGATTGCTAAGTCAAACCAGGAGGAAAAAGTCTTGGTTGAAAACTTTCAGCTTCAGTTATTAAGTTCGAACAAGTTACGTCCACAAGATCCCATTCAGTTCCAGATTGATTTTGATGTTCGTGAAGATATTCAAACCTATATTGCTCTGTCTTTAACGGATATCGATCGGAACATTTGGATTTATAATGATAATTCTATGGATCGACTTATGAGTGGGGCTGGACATAAAACGGTGTACTACACTTGTTTCCTTTCAACTGTGAATGACTTGAAAATGAAATTAGAAGTGACAGTACGAGATGCTGAAGGGCAAATGTTGGCTTTTTCAGATGCTACCCAAACTCCACTAATCGTTATCAATCGAGATGATATAGATTTAGATGATAAATCAGCAATGGATTCAGCAAGTGGCTTAATCCAACGTAATGGAACATGGTCAATAACTGACTAGACTGAGGAAGATATGGAAACGACGCCTTTTGTTTCGATTATTTGTACAGTTTTTAATAAAGAACCCTGGCTAAAGAAGACGATTGATAGCTTCTTAGCACAACAAACAGAGTTTGCCTTTGAGATTATCTTGGTGGATGATGCCTCAAGCGATGGTTCTCGTCACATCATTCAGGACTATCAAGATAGCTATCCTAATTTGATTCGTACCTTTTATCACGAAGAGAATCAGGGAATTGCTAAAACCTGGGTTACTATCTGTAAGGAAGCTCAGGGACAGTATATTGCTCGCTGTGACGGAGATGATTATTGGTTGGATCCTTTAAAACTTCAGAAACAGGTTGACTTATTAGAAAGTAATCCTGATTGTAAATGGACCAATACAGATTTTGATATTTATGATGAACAAGGGACTCTCGTTTCTAAGGCTGGATTTGCCAATAATACTATCCCTTTAGCAGATACTTATGAAAAAATGCTTGCAACCAGAGGCTTTACGATGGCATCGACTTGGTTAGTAGATCGAGACCTGATGTTAGAAGTCAATCAAGAGTTAGACCTAACGACATCAGATGATACTTTTAACCTCCAATTGGAGCTCTTTCAACGGACTTCTTTAGCATATCTTGATGAAGCGACGGTAGCTTATACTATTAACCAAGGATCGGATTCTCGTCCAACTGATTTCAGAAAACTAGAACGACGATTTCATAAGTTATTGCAAACACAACTTGAGTATCTTGATAAATATCCAAATGCAGATTTTAAAGAGATGACGAAGGTCCTTTTAGATCGCAATAATAATTATGAGCTTCGTCTTTCCAAACCGATGGATTCTCTTTCACACATTGGAATGGAGTCTGTTACAATTTATTTTGGTGACGAAAAAAATACTTATTCGGAATATCGTACCATGACCAAACTTCTTCAAAAAGAAGATAGTCTGGCAATCGAAATTCCGAAGGGAACTACTGTTATCCGAGTCGATCTTTCTGAAAATCCTAGTTATTACTCTGATGTTGAATTGAAAGATTCATCAGGCAAGGCTTGCTCAGCTGTTTATAGTAACGGCGTTGTTGTTGATAATTTGTATTTGTTTAGCGAACCGGATCCTCAATTGATTTATGAAGTTGAAGAAGAAGGTATGTATCAACTGTGCTATAAAATGATTTCTATAGATAATCCTTCTGCGCCGGATTATATTGGGAAAGTTTTTGCTGCTAAAATGTTAGAAAGTCAAGATAGATTAAAAAATCTTGAGGCAGAGTTACAAGCTATAAAAGAAGTATATAGTACAGTCATTCATTCTCGCCGTTGGATCATCCCCACAAAAATCTTGAAATTCTTAAGAATAAGGAAATAGTATGCAACGTTTACTTTTATATGTCCACTTCAATAAATTTAACTTTATCAGTGGACATGTTCTCTATCAATTAGGAAAAATCCGCCCCTTGTATTCTCGGGTGGTCTTTATCTCCAATAGTCAACTTTCAGAAGATGTGAAGGATAATTTGTCTTCTCAAAATCTAGTAGATGATATTCTGGAGCGTCAAAATATCGGATTTGACTTTGCTGCTTGGAGAGATGGGATGAAGGCGGTCGGTTTTGATCAACTAGCTAACTTTGATTCTGTCGCCCTCATGAATGATACCTGCTTTGGACCTCTTTGGGATTTAAAACCAATTTATCAGCAGTTTGAAAATGATGGGGAAGTAGATTTCTGGGGAATGACCAATTACCGGAAAGACAAGGATTTTAACGAACATATTCAGAGTTATTATCTTAGCTTTAAAAAACAGGTTCTGACATCAAGTGCCTTCCATGAATTTTGGCAAGGTGTTCAAGACTTCACCAATGTTCAAGATGTGATTGATAACTATGAGACCAAGGTCACAACGAATTTCTTGGATGCTGGTTTTCGCTATAAAACGGTCTTTGATACCATTCATGAAGACACCACAGAAATGCTCTATCCAGACTTTTCTTACTATAATCCTACAGCGATTCTCAATCATAAGGTTCCTTTCATCAAAGTCAAAACCATTGCAAACAATGAAGGAATTATGCCTTATATTTTTGACGAGTTGGAGCGTGTATCGAACTATCCGTTAGACTTGATTCTCAACCACATGTCTATGATTGATCGTCCGGACTATCCGTATTTGTTATCGCGTAAGTACTTGAAAAACCAAGAATTGGTAGAGAATTTCGATAGAAAAGTTGCGGTTCATCTCCATGTCTTTTATGTGGATCTCTTGGAAGAATTTCTGGATGCTTTCCAAGCTTTTCATTTCACCTATGACTTATGGATTACGACAGATGTAGAAGAGAAGAAGCAGGCTATTGAGAAAATTCTTTCTAATCGAGCACAAGATGCCACGGTTGTGGTGACTGGAAACATTGGACGAGATGTGTTGCCAATGTTGCTCCTAAAAGAGCAACTCTCGCGCTATGATTATGTAGGTCATTTCCATACTAAGAAATCCAAAGAAGCAGATTTCTGGGCAGGTGAATCCTGGCGAAAAGAATTGATCGAGATGCTGGTCAAGCCGGCAGATCTAATACTTGCCAATATGGAGGCCAATCCAAAAGTCGGAATCACCATCGCAGATATTCCAACCTTCTTCCGTTACAATCGAATAGTCGTTGCCTGGAATGAGGCCCTCATTTCACCGGAGATGAACAAGCTCTGGGAACGGATGGGAGCGACCAAGTCAATTGATTTCAAAAATCTCAATACCTTTGTCATGAGTTATGGGACATTTGTTTGGTTTAAATACGATGCTTTGAAATCACTCTTTGATTTGAATTTGACAACTGCAGATGTCCCGGCTGAACCTCTTCCTCAAAATTCGATATTGCATGCGATTGAACGTTTGTTGATCTACATTGCCTGGGATCAAAAGTATGACTTTAGGATTTCTCAAAACCCACATGTTTTGACACCGTTTATTGATAATAAACAATTGAACAATCGTGAAGATCTCCAACCGCATACCTTCGTGGACTTTAATCAAATCGGTGGGATTAAAGGCGCCTTGAAGTATATCGTGATCGGTCCAGCAAGAGCTGTGAAATATATTTTTAAGAGGTTATTGATTAGAAAGTAGTGAATATATTGTGAAAATTATAAATAAGACAAAAATAGTTAATATTATTATTTCGGTATTTCTGATTTTATTTTCGAAGGTGTTTTTAGCTAGTTTATTTGACTTAACTATCAATACCAATGTCTATCTTTTAATTCTGGGTGTAATAATGTATTTTATTATATTCAATCCAACTGATAAACAAAAACTACCGATAAATGCTTTCTTTTTGATTATTATATTTGGAACAATCATTTCTGTTGTAAAACCAGTTCAGTACGGTTTAGACGAGGAGTCACATTTACCAAATGTAATCAGTGTTTCGGATAGTCCAATTTTTAAATATTCTAAAGAAAAACTGTCAGATTATGATTCGGTTTTTGCATATGATTCTCTTAGGAATCCTGCTAAAAAAGACAAAGAATATTGGCTAAATGTTGGACATAAAAAAAGCAAGATTAGTGGAGTTAAGATTGGATTCGACAATCCTGCGTATATTCCTAGTTCAATAGGATGGAATCTTGGTAGAATAATTTCAAATAAAGTGTACATCTCCTACTTTTTAGGAAGAATATTTGAGGTGATAGCATTTGCTTTAATAGTATTTTTTGCTTTGAAAATAAGTAAGGCTTATAGAGAAGTAATCTATTTGTTTTCTACTTTTCCGGCAGTATTGTATATCATAGCAGGTTATCATTATGACTATCTATATTTTGGTGCGAGCATGTTTGGACTTGCTTTACTAACAAATGTTCTTAGTGAAAGCCATAAAATTGATAGAAGGTATGCAATTGCTTTTCAATGTTCAACCTTACTTTTTTCATTTTCAAAATTTCCATTTGTACTAATTGGTAGTTTATTCTCCGTTTTGCCTAATAAATACTACGAAAAGAAATCGATGAGAATTTTAAGTTCAATATTGTTCTTTTTGAGTTTATTAGTTTCATTTATTTATGTTGGAATAATTAAGTTATTTCCTTCTGAAGGTGCCCTTTCAGGAAATGGACCAGGAATTACCTATTTTATAACTCATCCTTTGCCTTTGCTTAGAACTCTATTCCAAGCTCCATATGGTATTATTAATGACTTTATTTCTGAACCATTAAAATACGTTAAAGAACCATCAGCATTTTTAATTGCCATTTCAACAATAATATTCTTTTTACTCTTATTTATTGTTGTAATGAGAAATAAGATTGAACTTCCAAAATTATTTAAATATTATAGCCTTATTTTGCTTATAGCAATCGCTTCTCTGATTGTAATTGCTATATCTGGAGATCCTAGGGTATATCATAAAGGAGATATTATTGTTGGTGGTGTTCAAGGCCGTTATTATTATTATATTCTTATGTTCTTACCTCTTTATTGTGGCTCTTGGTTTAGAAAATTATTTGGTTTTGTAGAAACAGTTAAAAGTAACAATTCAAATTTTGAAAGTGTCTTACAATATATATTAGTGTATCTAAATATCTTAACTATAAGTATCGGTATATATACTCAATTACAGACATAATTTATCTTTGTTTGAGCTATAATTGAAGCTCTTCTAATATAGATAGAAGTAAGTAAATAAATCAGAAAGAGTTTATCTTCTTTTGATGACTCAAGAGTTTTGCCATAGAAAAAAATCTTCTACTGTTTAACTTCCCCCTCCCACTTACGAATAAGTAAGTAGGAGGTTTTTCTTATGTATAGTATTGTAGCTGAGGAGTCGGGACTTTTGCCTCGTGAGCGTCTCTTGCAGAAGGGGCCAGAGGTTTTGTCAGATCAGGAGTTGTTGGCCATAGTGTTGCGAACGGGAACTAGGTCTGAGTCGGTCTTATCTATGGCTAGTCGTATTTTGAAAGGGATGAAGAGTTTGGCAGATTTATCTCGTTTGTCTTTAAATGAACTTCAGGCCATTCCTGGTATTGGGAGGGTGAAGTCTATTGAGTTGAAGGCTATGGTGGAGCTGTCTAAACGGATTGAGAAGGCTGAGTTGACTCGTTCTGAGCAGATTATGTCCAGTCAGCAGGTGGCCCGTCGTATGATGTTGGATATTGGGGACAAACCTCAGGAGCACTTGGTAGCCATTTACCTAGACACGCAGAATCGTATCATTCAGCAAAAGACGGTGTTTATTGGTGGAGTGCGTCGTTCAATTGCAGAGCCTCGTGAGATTTTGCACTATGCTTGTCATCTGATGGCGACGTCTTTAATAGTGGTTCACAATCACCCGTCTGGTGAGGCTTACCCTAGTCATAATGACATTGATTTTACGCAAAAGATAAAACGGTCTTGCAATGACTTGGGGATTTGTCTCCTTGATCATTTGATTGTAGGCAAATCAACCTATTATTCTTTCCGAGAGGAAAGAGAAGATTTTGAGCTCTAGCAAAACTCCCATGATAGAAATACAAGAAAAGCAACTGAATGCTGTCTCAGTTGCTTTTATAGTTCGTTAACAACATATTCGAAGAGCTTGAGGTCTTCTTTACGTTTGTCTAGGAGAAGCTCAGGATGCCATTGTACACCTAAGAAGCGGAGGTTTGGCGTGTTTGACTCAACTGCTTCAACAGTGTTATCTTCAGGGTCACGAGCAATGACACGAAGGTCAGAGGCCAAGTGTTTGATGCTTTGATGGTGGAAAGAGTTAATAGAGGTTTTACGACCGTAAATTTCCGCCAACTTGCTGTGCTCTTCAATCACCATCTCGTGGTAAAGATAATCCGAAGGCTTGTCTTGCCAGTGGTGCTCGATGTCTTGGTGGAGGCTACCACCTAGGGCAACATTCATGAGTTGGGTACCACGACAGATTGAAAAAATCGGTTTCTTTTGTTTGGTAGCTTCTTCAATCAGTGCCATCTCAAAGAGGTCTCGCTCAAGGAAGAAGTCATTTTCACTGGCATGGTTTTCTTCGTTGTAGAATTTAGGGTCAACATTTTGTCCACCAATGAGGATGAGTTTGTCGATCATGGAGATGTAGGTCTTTGCTTCTGAAGGGTCAGAAACAGGTAGGAGGATTGCTAGGCCTCCGGCTCTTTGAACCCCTTCTACAAAGCCAGTTGGGGCATAGGACCAGTTAATATCTTCATGGGCTGGGTTTGGCCTCGCATTGGCTGTGATTCCGATAATAGGTTTAGTCATTGCTTCTCCTTGATTTTTCTTCTTCTTTCATGAAATAGAGTAGGGTTTGTAGTTCGCTAGTGAGGTCCACATACTGGACAACCACATGGCGTGGAAGATTGAGGTTGACTGGAGAGAAGCAGAGGATACCTTCAATGCCAGCTTCAATCAAAAGATCAGCCACTTCCTGAGCCTTGATAGATGGCACTGTGAGGATGGCTGTTTTGATGTCTTCTTGGGCAATCTTATCTTTGATTTGAGAGATGCCATAGATAGGAATCTTGTCCTCAGTCTGGCTTCCTACCAGTTCGTTATCGTCTGTATCAAAAGCCATAACCAGCTGCATGCGATTACGTTCTTGAAAACGGTAGTGAAGAAGAGCACGCCCGATATTTCCTACTCCAACAAGGAGTACCTTAGTTGTCGCATTATCATTAAGGAGTTCAGCGAAAAATGTCATCAGCTTACTAACGTCATAACCAAAACCACGACGACCTAGCTCACCAAAATAGGAGAAGTCACGACGCACAGTAGCAGGGTCAATTCCAATAGCTTCAGCAATTTGTTTGGAACTTGCTTTGTAGATATTTTCACGATGGAATCGTTTGAAAATACGATAGTAGAGAGAGAGACGTTTTGCGGTGGCGTTTGGGATGTTTTTCTCAAAAGTCATTGATCGCTTTCCTTTCTTGTGTTAGCTTGAATATCTTATATTTTAAGAAAAGATTGTGAAGATTGCAACAAAAGAGTGTAAATGAAGCGATATAAAAAACCTATCACAAGGATAGGCTATTTCTATGAAGCTAGAAAAATGTCTTAGACTTCTTCTTGCTCAAATACTTGACGATCAACCAAACTTTGCATTAAGAAATAAAATTTTTCTTGTAAGATGTGGTGGTCTTCTTTTTTAAAGATATTAACGTTACGAAGGCCAGATTTGTCTGTGATGGACAATTTGAAGCCGGACAAGTCTTTGTTAATAGTGATCTTGAGTGGGAATCCTTCGCCTGAGTTAGGTACTTTTTCGAGAAGACGGTGCAACTCGTAGTTTCCAATTTTATTTTGCACAAAAGTAGTATCACGTAAGGTGAATTTTTTGACATTAGGGCTGATGCTATAACGGTATTTGCAGTCAGCTAAATGAATGCTTTTTTCAAATGCCATGTTAGTCTCCTATGATTTGATTAAGTTTTTCTGCTAGGGCTTGAAGTTCTTCGGCAGTGTTGTCCTCTGATAAACTAACGCGGATAGCTGTTTTAAGCTTGTCAGAATCCTTGCCATAGAGGGCTTGGATGACGTGGCTTGGGTCAACAGTTCCAGCGGTACAAGCAGAACCTGTTGAGACAGCGAAGCCAGCCAAATCTAAGAGAGTTAAGAGAGGGCCATTTTCCCTACCAGTAAAACTGATGTTGATAACGTGAGGTAGGCTAGGACCAGCGCTATTAATCTCGTAAGGAACGGTAAGTGCATCTAGGAAAGCCTGACGAATTGTTTCCACATGTTGGTAATTGTCTTGGTAATTCTCGCTAGCATGCTTGTAAGCTGCGGTCATCCCTGCAATTCCGACTAGATTTTCAGTACTGGCACGGCGTTTTTCCTCTTGTTCACCACCATGGAGGAGGTTGTCAAAGTGCAAATCATTATGATAGAGCATGCCGACACCTTTAGGTCCATGGAATTTGTGGGCGCTGATAGAGACGAAATCGGCACCGAGTTCCTCAGGGTGAATTGGAAGTTTCCCCGCAACCTGAACGGCATCCACATGGAAGGTAGCCTGGTGGTCAGCGAGCAAGTCCCCAATTTCCTTGATAGGCAGCAGTTGGCCAGTTTCGTTATTGGCATACATGACAGAAACGAGAATGGTATCGTCACGTAGAGCGTCAGCGATTTGTTGGGCTGTGATAAGCTGATTTTTCGGTTGAATATAGGTTACTTCAAAACCAAAGCGTTCTTCTAGATAGGCCATGGTGTGAAGGACCGAGTGGTGTTCAATGGCCGTTGTAATCAAATGTTTCCCTTTAGTTTGATTAGCGAGGGCGTAACCTTTGATAGCTGTATTATTTCCCTCAGTCCCACCAGAAGTGAAGATGAGCTTTCGAGCAGGAACCTCGAACTGTTTAGCCATTTCCTCACGTGCTTCACGGAGTTCTTTGGAAGCTTGGCGGCCATATGCGTGAAGACTCGATGGATTTCCAAAGGTTTCAGTCATGACATGGGTCATAGCCGAGATAGCAGCAGTATTCAATGGTGTTGTCGCTGCATTGTCCAAATAAACCATAGCTTAGTCCTCGTTAGATTTATAAGCAAAGAGTGGACTAAGCGGTTGACGTTCAAAGATACGAGTAATAGCATTAGCGATAAGCTCACTTGCTGAAAGGTATTTAACACTTGTAGGAACTTTTTCTTTAGTTGCAACTGAATCTGTAACCACGATTTCTTTGATTGGAGAAGCGTTAAGGATCTCAGCAGCACCACCAGCAAAAAGCCCATGACTAGCTACTGCATAGATGTCATTAACACCACCACGTTCAAGGATTTTAGCCGCTTCGGCAAAAGTTTTACCAGTATTAAGAATATCATCAACAACGATGGCTGTTTTGCCTTCAACTTCACCGATGATATAGCCTTCTTCACGTTCAGCGTCATCTTGTGCGTAGTCGATGATAGCAATTGGGGCATCAAGGTATTCTGCCAAGCCACGAGCACGTTTGACACCAGAGTTTTTAGGGCTGACAACGACAATATCACTACCAGTGAATCCTTTTTCGTTGTAGTATTCCGCAAATAAAGGCATCGTGAAAAGATTATCCACTGGAATGTCAAAGAAACCTTGAACTTGGACAGCGTGAAGATCAAGAGTCAAAATGCGGTTAACGCCAGCTTTAACAAGCATGTTGGCAATCAATTTAGCAGTGATTGGTTCACGTGAAGCAGCGATACGGTCTTGACGGGCATAACCAAAATAAGGCATAACCACGTTGACAGAGTTTGCACTGGCACGTTTGCAGGCATCAATCATGATAAGTAATTCCCAAAGGTAGTCGTTAACTGGGTTACTAGTAGATTGGATGATATAGATATCGTCCCCGCGAACAGATTCTTCGATGTTAATCATGATTTCTCCATCAGAGAATTGACGTGAAGAAACTTTACCAAGTGGCAATCCAGTAGCCTCAGCAATTTTTTCAGCAATTTCGGGATTTGAACTGAGAGAGAACAATTTCAATTGTGGGTTTGCTTTTTGATGTACCATGATAATGGTGACTCCTTTAATAAATAAGTGCTAAGCCCAGTTAGGGCTATTATAAATTAAACTACAGATAATTCCATTTTAGCAAAAAGCAGCAGAAATTTCAGCCATCAAACCATGATATGAACGAAAAAAGACGAACCTTTGGAGAAAAATTATCTCTTGTATGAGTTTTTAGACCAAACAGTAATAGTATTTCTGGCTACTCCTTTTGTTATTAAAAAAGACAAGGCAAAAACCTTGTCTCAGAAATGAATTTTTTATAGACTTACATCGTAACTAATGAGCAGTTTTTTTATCGGCTATTGTTAATTAGTCTTTATCGCGCTTGAGGGTAGCTACAAAGCGCGTTACCTTACTTTTGGCATATTTAAAGTTAATGTTATTTTCTTTAAGAAAGGCATCAAAGTCATCTTTGCCTTTTTCGGCATCCATAACTTCCAACTCCAGTTCGTAGTCTTTCTTGTCAGCATAAACATTAACATCCAGAGCCATGAGCCCAATGTTGGTCTGGTATTCACGACGAGTTGTGGTTAAATGCCCGAGAATGGTCAAATCCTCTAACTTAACGCCACGTTCCAGAAGAATGGACGTGATTTGGCAATCGGGAAATTCAAGTGACTTGGTCATAGCCTTAGCCTCTGAACAGCCCATGGTGACGTTGTATTCCATATTTCCGACCTTTTCAGGGATTTTCAAGGTTAGTTCACCATGAGTGGGAAGGGTTCTGATACGCAAAGACAACTTTTTATTCCTCATGTCACTTTGGGGTGTATCGATGTAATAGTTGGTTTGCGTAACAGGTGTTACATGGGAGAATAGCACTGCTAAACGATTGTACTCGTCTTTGGTGAGCAGAGTCTTGTACTCTATCTCTAAATGGTTCATGTGTGTCCTCCCTTGTTCTTTAAATGTGGTATAATATAACAGATTGTATTTATTTTATAAAAAACTAAAGCTTTTGACAAGGAGGAGTCCTATCTTGACCATGGATTGGGAAGAATTTTTAGACCCCTATATTCAGGCCGTAGGTGAGCTCAAGATTAAGCTCCGAGGCATTCGTAAACAATTTCGTAAGAAAAATCGTCACTCGCCCATTGAATTTGTAACGGGCCGTGTGAAGTCAGTGGCTTCCATTGAGGAAAAAATTGCCCTACGTGGGCTGTCTGTTGAGAATTTAGTCAAGGAAATGCAAGATATTGCTGGACTGCGTATTATGGTTCAATTTGTTGATGATGTGGATGAAGTTTTGGGCCTTCTACGTCACCGTAGTGATATGACCATAGTCTCGGAGCGTGATTATATTAGGAACCGTAAACATTCGGGTTATCGTTCTTATCATGTTATCGTGTCTTATCCTGTTGATACCATTGATGGTCGTAAGGAAATCCTTGCCGAAATTCAAATTCGTACTTTGGCCATGAACTTTTGGGCCACTATTGAACATTCCCTTAATTATAAATATCAGGGAAATTTTCCAGAGGAAATTAGACTCCGCTTGGAAAATACGGCACGCATGGCCTATCAGCTTGATGAAGAGATGCGTAAGATACGTGATGATATTCGAGATGCCCAGTTGCTCTTTGATCCAATCAACAGAACTTTGAAAGATAGTGTAGGAAATAGTGATGACACAGATGAAGACCTTTTCGGATGAGATGAAGGTGGCTATTATTGCTAATGGCAAGCCCCAGAGTAGGCGTGTTGCCTCAAAACTTTTTAACGTCTTTCGAGACGATCCTGATTTTTATTTGACCAAGAAAAATCCAGATGTGGTCATCTCTATCGGTGGTGATGGCATGTTGCTATCAGCTTTTCATATGTATGAAAAAGAGCTTTCTCGTGTCCGTTTTGTTGGCATTCATACGGGGCATTTGGGATTTTATACAGATTATTTAGATGGTGAGGTTGAGCAGTTGATTGAGACCTTGCGTAAGGATAATGGCGACAAGATTTCTTACCCGCTCTTAAATGTTAAGCTAACCTTGGCTGATGGCCGTTCCTTTACATCAATTGCCCTAAATGAAGCCGCTATTAAACGTAATGAAAAAACGATGGCAGCAGATGTCTGCCTTAATGATGTATTGTTTGAGAGTTTCCGTGGTGACGGACTGTCTGTAGCAACGCCAACAGGCTCGACTGCCTACAATAAATCTTTGGGCGGTGCTGTTCTTCATCCCACTATTGAGGCCTTGCAGCTGACAGAAATTGCTAGCCTTAATAATCGTGTGTACCGTACCTTAGGTAGTCCACTTATCGTGCCAAAGCATGAGAAGATTACTGTCTATCCTACTCGAATGGGGAGCTACACGCTTTCGGTTGATAACAAAACCTACACTAATCGTAATGTGAAAAAGGTAGAATTTTCAATTGACCAGCGTAAGATTTCTTTTGTTGCTAGTGCTAGCCACACAAGTTTTTGGGAACGGGTCCGTGAATCCTTTATCGGAGACATGGAAGAATGAGATATGAATTTACTGTAGGACGTTCCTGTCGAGTTAAGACCTTTTTGAAGGAGCACGATATTTCCAAAGGACTTCTGGCCAAGATTAAGTTTGAGGGTGGTCATATCTGGGTCAATGGTGAGGAGCAATTTGCGACTTATCCTGTCCATGAGGGAGACGTGGTGACTATAGAAATCCCTGATGAAGCACCGCATGAAACCTTGAAGCCAATCCCTTTTGACTTGGATATAGTCTATGAGGATGCTAACTTCTTGGTGGTGAACAAGCCACATGGTTACGCCAGTATTCCAAGTGTCAATCATGACAACACCATGGCTAATTTTGTCAAATATCACTTTGTTAGAAATAATTATCCCAACCAGCGTATTCACATTGTGACACGTCTAGACAAGGACACGTCTGGCCTTATGCTTTTTGCCAAACATGGTTATGCCCATGCACGGATGGATAAGCAGTTGCAACAGAAGTCCATTAAGAAGCACTACTATGCCTTGGTGGAGGGTAATACTAAACTTGAGGAACAGGGAGAAATCATTGCCCCCATTGCGCGTGATGTGGATTCCATCATCACACGTCGGGTCCATAAATCAGGGAAATATGCTCATACCAGTTATCGTTTGGTAGGTGATTATGGGCGAGTTAAGTTGGTTGATATCAACCTTCATACTGGACGGACGCACCAGATTCGTGTGCACTTTGCCCACTTGGGGCTCCCACTTTTGGGAGATGACCTTTATGGGGGTTCTCTAGACTATGGTATTGAGCGCCAGGCCTTGCATTGTCACCGTCTTGCATTTGTTGATCCATTCACCAAGAAAGAGATGGTCTTTGCATCTTCCTTGACAGATGACTTTGAAACCGTTATCATGGACTTACAAACTTAAAAGATTGATTGAGGATTATTTATGCGTAGTCTATTTGGTGAACTTCGTGAACGTATTTTAGGAAAAAACATTAAGATTGTTTTTCCTGAGGGTAATGACGACCGTGTGGTTCGTGCAGCTGCCCGTTTGAAATTTGAAGGATTGGTGGATCCTATTATCTTGGGAGACCCAGCTGAGGTTCACAAAATCTTGAATGATCTTGGCTTTGCAGATTTTAACTATACGATTATTAATCCTGAAACCTATGAAGGCTTTGAGGAAATGAAGGAAAAATTTGTCGAAATCCGTAAAGGAAAAGCGACAATTGAAGATGCGGACAAGTTGCTTCGTGATGTTAACTATTTTGGTGTTATGTTAGTGAAACTTGGTCTTGCTGATGGTATGGTTTCAGGTGCTATTCACTCAACAGCCGATACAGTACGTCCTGCCCTTCAAGTTATCAAAACAAAACCAGGCATTTCACGTACTTCAGGTGTTTTCCTCATGAACCGTGAAAACACTGACCAACGTTTGGTTTTTGCTGACTGTGCTATTAACATTGAACCAAATGCTCAAGAATTGGCAGAAATTGCTATTAATACTGCTGAAACAGCTAAAGTTTTTGGTATTGATCCTAAAGTGGCTATGCTTAGCTTCTCAACAAAAGGCTCTGCAAAATCGCCAAAAGTTGATAGGGTTGTTCAAGCAACAAACATTGCTAAAGAAATGCGTCCTGACTTGGCTATTGATGGTGAGTTGCAGTTTGACGCAGCCTTTGTGCCAGCAACAGCGGCTATTAAGGCACCAGACAGTGATGTAGCAGGACAAGCTAATGTCTTTGTCTTCCCAGGTTTGCAGGCTGGTAATATTGGCTATAAGATTGCCCAACGTTTGGGAATGTTCGAAGCTATCGGACCAATCTTACAAGGTCTTAATAAACCAGTTAACGACCTTTCTCGTGGTGCTAGTGCCGAAGACATTTACAATCTAGCTATTATTACAGCTGCTCAAGCACTTAATAATTAAAAGTAATGATAAAAGAAGGTCTGGCCGAGTGGCTAGGCCTTTTTATGCAATTTTTATGATTAAAAATAAATCAACTTAAACTAAAGGAAACCCTTTATTGATAATGAATTGCAGTAGCTTTCGTCTTTACAGATGCTATAGAATCGTACAAAAGATTCTGATAATAACTGTTCTTTTTGATTATTTATGCTATAATAAAGTTGTAAAATATTTTTTTGGAGAAATTTTATGAAAAAAAGCAAATGGTTGGCCCTCGCGGGTGTTGCACTTCTAAGTGTTGGTGTGCTAACGGCTTGTTCATCTAAGTCAAGCACTAGCGGAACTACTTATGGTTACGTTTACAATTCGGATCCAGAAACCTTGGATTATATTACATCAAATACGGGACCTACAAAAACTGCTGTGACTAATGGTGTAGATGGACTTATGGAAGCGGACAAATATGGTAATCTTGTCCCTTCAGTAGCTGAAGATTGGTCTGTGTCTCAAGATGGTCTTACTTATACTTATAAAATCCGTAAAGGTGTCAAATGGTATACTTCTGATGGTGAAGAGTACGCCGATGTTACTGCTAAGGACTTTGTAACGGGTCTTAAACATGCTGCAGACTCAAAAGCCGGTGCTCTCTATTTGGTTCAAGATTCTATTGCTGGTTTGTCTGATTACCTATCAGGTGCTAATAAAGATTTCTCAAAGGTTGGTGTTAAGGCAATTGATGACCATACTTTGCAGTACACGCTTAAGAAACCAGAACCATACTGGAACTCTAAGACAACCTATGGTTTGCTCTACCCAGTAAATGAAGACTTCCTCAAGAATAAAGGGAAAGATTTTGGTAAATCAACAGACCCAACCTCTATCCTCTATAATGGACCTTTCCTTCTCAAATCTTTAACAGCTAAATCATCAATTGAGTTGACTAAGAATGAAAAGTATTGGGATAAGAAGAATGTTCACTTTGATGCCATCAAATTGTCATATTATGACGGTTCGGATCAAGAGGCTCTAGAACGTGGTTTCACTGATGGTGCCTATAGTTTGGCTCGTGTCTTCCCAACGAGTTCAAACTATGCTTCTGTAGAGAAGAAATATAAAGACAATATTTATTACACAGAAGCAGGTGCGTGGACATCAGCTATTGGTGTTAATATTGACCGTCAAAATTACAAGTATACAGCCAAGAAGACGGATGCTGAAAAATCATCAACTAAGAAAGCCCTTCTGAACAAGGACTTCCGTCAAGCAATTAACTTTGCTATTGATCGTACGGCTTATCAATCACAAGTTAACGGTAAAGATGGTGCAGCTCTAGCTCTTCGTAACCTCTTTGTACCTTCTGATTTTGTGAGTGCGGGTGATAAGACCTTTGGAGACCTTGTTACAGAGAAAATGTCTTCATATGGGGATGAATGGTCAGGTGTCAATTTTGCTGATGGCCAAGACGGTCTCTACAATGCTGAAAAAGCCAAAACTGAGTTTAATAAGGCTAAAGAAACTCTTCAAGGAGAAGGTGTTCAATTCCCAATTCACTTGGACTTTCCAGTTGACCAAAGTTCTAAACTTAATGTTGCCCAAGCCCAATCTTTGAAACAAACCATTGAAAAATCATTGGGTAGCGATAATGTGGTGATTGATGTTAACCAATTGTCATCTGATGATATACAAAATGCAACACTTAATGCAGCCAACGCAGCAGCAGAAGACTGGGATATTTCAAATGGTGTCATTTGGTCGCCAGATTACCAAGATCCATCAAGCTACCTTGATATCTTTAAGACAACTTCAAGTGAAAACACCAAGACTTTCATGGGTTATGATGATCCAAATAATGCGGCAGCAGCCCAAGTAGGACTCAAAGACTATGATGCCTTGCTCGATTCTGCAGCTTCAGAAACAAGTGACCTTAATGTTCGTTACGACCGTTATGCTCAAGCTCAAGCATGGTTGGAGGACAGCTCGCTTGTGATTCCATTGACTGTTGGGAATGGTGCGGCACCAGTTGTCTCACGCTTGACACCGTTTACCGGTGCTAGCATGCAGGTGGGTGATAAAAACTCATCAGACTACTTCAAATATGTGAAACCACAAGAAAAAGTAGTTACTAAGAAAGAATATGAACAAAGTCGTGAAAAATGGCTTAAAGAAAAGAAAGTGTCTAACGACAAGGCTCAAAAAGATCTTGCCAAACACGTTAAATAAAAGGACGATGGAACTTTCTCATTTGATTGGGAAAGTTCTTTTGGAATTAAAGGAAGAGACATGAAAAAATACATTTTATTGAGAACCCTCCGTTCTCTATTGTCAATATTTGTCGTGACAGCCTTGACCTACACGATTATCTATACCATGGTGCCGAGGCGTCTGATTTTCAGACAGGACCCTAACTACAATAAGATTGCAAAGACAGCCGATTCGAAGGCAAACTATGAAAATACAATCTTTGAACGTATGGGTTATATTGATTACTATGACACCAAGGAGTTGCAGGAGAAAGCCAGCACACTTGATAAGTCGGTAACAACTAAGCCAACAAAAGCCAATAAAGCTATCTACCAAAAATATGTGGATAGCTTGGGACATGGCTGGCGTTTGCATCAGTTCAAGCAAAGTAAGCAATTCTATGCGACACGTGATGTGCCAGTGCTTGAACGTGTGTTTGAATTCTACACGCACCTCTTTGAATTTGACAATACTGGATGGGTTAAAGATAAAACGAATCCAAACTTGAAGCGTTACATCCGTATTGAAAATGACCCAGCTATTGGTTGGTCAGTTGTTGGTTCAGGCACCAAGCACAAATATTTGCTTTACTTTAACAGTCAGTTCCCATTTGTTCACCAAAACTTTGTGAAGATGAACCTTGGTACGTCTTACCCGACCTATGCTGATCAGAGGATTCTTGATGTCATTACGCAAGGTCAAGGACAAACGTTAACAACTGATGTGAATTTCCCAACTGGTAAAAAAACATCTTCAGTGGATATTTACTCTCGTACCTATAAATCACCAAGTCAGGCTGACGAAAGAGACCGTTCTTTGTTTGGGAATGATCCTTATACTGCAACGAAAAGTCGTTACCAGTACCCATCAATGGTGACAAGCTCTGCTATTGCTGGATTGATTGGCTTGATCTTGTCTTATGCCTTGGCGATTCCGTTAGGTTCATACATGGCACGCTTTAAAAATACACTCTTTGATAGTGTGTCAACAGGTGTTTTGACATTCTTGCTCTCCCTACCAACTATTGCCTTGGTTTATATCATTCGATTGATTGGTTCTGAAATTGGGCTTCCGGATTCCTTCCCAATCTTGGGTGCAGGTGACTGGCGTTCTTATGTCTTGCCATCTGTTATTCTTGGACTCTTGTCAACGCCAGGACTTGCCATTTGGATTCGTCGTTATATGATTGACCTGCAATCTCAAGACTTCGTTCGTTTTGCACGCGCTAAAGGTTTGTCAGAAAAAGAAATTTCCAACAAACACATTTTCAAAAATGCGATGGTATCTTTGGTTTCAGGAATTCCAGCATCTATCGTAAGTGTTATCACTGGAGCTACCTTGACAGAAACTATTTTTGCCTATCCTGGTATGGGTAAAATGTTGATTGACTCTGTTCGTGCTTCTAATAATGCTATGGTTGTTGGTCTGGTATTTATTTTCACAGCCCTCACCATCTTCTCATTGCTTGTGGGTGATATCCTTATGACTATTATTGACCCACGTATCAAATTGACATCTAAAGGAGGTAAATAATGGCTTCAATTGATAAAAGTAAGTTCCAATTTGTAAAGCGCGATGATTTTGCCTCTGAAACAATTGATGCACCGGCTTATTCATACTGGAAATCAGTGATGCTTCAATTCTTTAAAAAGAAATCAACAGTAGTCATGTTGGGCATCTTGATTGCCATTGTTTTGATGAGTTTCATCTACCCAATGTTCTCTAAATTTGACTTCAATGATGTCTCAAAAGTAAATGATTTCAGTTTGCGTTATGTACATCCAAACGCTCAATACTGGTTCGGTACTGATAGTAATGGTAAGTCTCTATTTGACAGTGTTTGGTTTGGAGCTCGTAATTCTATCCTTATTGCTGTTATCGCTACCTTCCTTAATGTTCTTATTGGTTTACTTGTAGGTGCTGTTTGGGGGATTTCTAAGACCTTCGATATGATTATGATGGAAATTTACAACATCATCTCAAATATTCCTGCTCTCCTTGTGGTTATTGTCTTGACCTACTCATTGGGTGCTGGTTTCTGGAATATGATTTTTGCCATGACCGTAACAGGTTGGATTGGCATTGCCTACACAATCCGTATTCAAATCATGCGTTACCGTGATTTGGAGTATAACTTGGCTTCTCGTACTTTGGGAACACCACCGGCTAAGATTGTGATTAAGAATATCATGCCTCAACTTGTGTCAGTTATCGTAACCATGGCTAGTCAACTTTTGCCAGGATTTATCTCTTACGAAGCATTTCTTTCCTACTTTGGTTTGGGGCTTCCCGTTACGACGCCTAGTCTGGGTCGTTTGATTTCAGACTATGCGCAGAATGTTACTGTTAATGCTTATCTCTTCTGGATCCCATTAACAACCTTGATTCTCGTTTCTCTTGCCCTCTTTATTGTTGGTCAAAACTTAGCGGATGCTAGTGACCCACGTACGCATAGATAGGAGTCCAATATGGCAGAAAATAAAAATGTAATATTATCGGCTCACGATATCGTCGTGGAGTTTGACGTTCGTGACCGTGTTTTGACAGCCATTCGAGGGGTTTCCCTTGATTTGGTTGAAGGTGAGGTTTTGGCCTTGGTTGGTGAGTCTGGTTCAGGGAAATCAGTCTTGACAAAAACCTTTACAGGGATGCTGGAAGAAAATGGCCGTGTAGCCAGCGGATCTATCGATTACCGTGGTCAAGACTTGACTAAGTTTAAGAGTCACCAAGATTGGGCTCCTATTCGTGGAGCTAAGATTGCGACTATCTTCCAAGATCCAATGACCAGTCTTGACCCAATTAAGACTATTGGTAGCCAAATTGTTGAAGTCATTGTCAAACACCAAGGAAAATCAGCCAAAGAAGCTAAAAAAATGGCCATCGATTACATGGACAAGGTTGGTATACCTGATGCGGAGGAACGTTTCAATGAATATCCTTTCCAATACTCTGGTGGAATGCGTCAACGTATCGTTATTGCTATTGCCTTGGCTTGTCGTCCAGATGTCCTTATCTGTGACGAACCAACAACGGCTCTTGATGTGACTATTCAGGCTCAAATCATTGACCTCTTGAAATCACTTAAAGAGGAGTATGGTTTCTCAGTCATTTTCATTACCCATGACCTTGGTGTCGTAGCCAGTATCGCTGATAAGGTTGCGGTTATGTATGCTGGTGAAATCATTGAATACGCAACTGTTGAGGAAATTTTCTATGAACCTAGCCATCCCTATACTTGGAGCTTGCTATCAAGCTTGCCACAGTTGGCTACTGATAAGGGGGAACTCTTCTCAATCCCAGGGACACCACCGTCACTTTATACACCCGTAGTTGGAGATGCCTTTGCCTTGCGTTCAGACTATGCTATGCAAATTGACTTTGAGGAAAAGGCACCACAATTCCAAGTTTCTGAAACTCACTGGGCTAAGACCTGGCTCTTACATGAGGATGCGCCAAAAGTTGAAAAACCTGAGGTCATCCAAAATCTACATGAAAAAATCCGTGCCAATATGGGATTTGCACATTTAGAAGATGAGGAGGAAGGCAATGCCTGAGAAGTTAGTTGAAGTAAAAGATGTGGAGATTTCCTTCGGTGAAGGAAGCAAGAAATTCGTTGCGGTCCACAATGCTAATTTTTTCATCAACAAGGGTGAAACCTTTTCCCTCGTTGGTGAGTCTGGTAGTGGTAAGACGACTATCGGGCGTGCTATTATTGGTCTAAATGATACAAGTAATGGCGACATTATATTTGACGGTAAGAAAATTAATGCTCACTTATCTCACTCTGAGAAAAATGACCTTATCCGTCGTATTCAGATGATTTTCCAAGACCCTGCAGCGAGTTTGAATGAACGTGCGACGGTTGACTATATCTTGTCTGAGGGCTTGTACAATTTTCATCTTTATAAAGATGAGGAAGAGCGTAAGGCTAAAATCAAGGAAATTATCAAAGAAGTAGGACTTCTTGAGGAGCACTTGACACGTTACCCTCACGAATTTTCTGGGGGACAACGTCAACGTATCGGGATTGCGCGTTCCTTGGTTATGCAACCTGATTTGGTTATTGCCGATGAACCGATCTCAGCCCTTGACGTGTCAGTCCGTGCTCAAGTTTTGAACTTGCTTAAGAAATTCCAAAAAGAGTTGGGATTGACTTACCTCTTTATCGCTCATGACTTGTCAGTGGTCCGTTTTATTTCTGACCGTATCGCTGTTATTTATAAGGGGACAATCGTGGAAGTTGCCGAGACAGAAGAACTCTACAACAATCCTATCCACCCTTACACCCAGTCACTCTTGTCTGCAGTTCCTATTCCAGACCCAATCTTGGAACGTAAGAAAGTCTTGAAGGTTTATGATCCAAACCAACACGACTATTCGGTTGATAAACCAGAAATGGTAGAAGTACGTCCAGACCACTTCGTTTGGGGTAACAAGGCAGAAATCGAGACATATCGTAAAGAACAAAGTAAATAAGTCTTTTCAATGCAAAAAAAAAAAAAATCGTGTTCCAAAATGAACACGGTTTTTTTAGTCTAAATTCAAGCGCTTGGTCATGATATAGTAGGTACCAAAGTAGCTTACAGCGATGATAATGCTGGATTGAATGATACCCAAAATATATGTTAAATTGTTCATTGAATTACTTGTGATATTTGAAGTCAATGTGGCACTGAATCCAAAGAAGAAACCAATAAAGAATAGGATGGACTGAATAGCGAAATAAGCGACAAATCCGATAAGAATTTTGTTAGTGTTGAAGAGATTTCCGATGCTAATACAGAGGTAATAAAGTAGAATACCAGCAATTGTTCCTAAAATTGTAGCAGGGATGAAGAGGTAGAGGGCCCCCATTTCTTTTAAGATTTGACCAAAGTAGCTGGTAGTCAGGAGGATATCTTTCATATCAAGGTTGAAAGCGGCTATAATGCCAATTGAAGCGAGTACAACGAGAGATGAAATCATATCTAAAATAAAGGCTACAAAGAGTTTAGACAAGACAATCTGGTGCGCTGAAACAGGAAGCGTGTTGCTTAGGTAGCCTTCTCGTCCAAAGACGCTGGTCGCAAAGCGTTTGATGATGAGGACAATAGTTGCGATATAGATGGTTCCCCAAACAACAATGGTAGCAATAACAATCAGTGTAAAGAAGGCCATAAAAAGTAGGCTTGGCTCCTTGTGGCTGTGTTCAAAGGTGACCATTAATTTTTGAAGCATTAATCCGAAAGGGATAGACAGTAAGATGGCAATTCCATAGATGCCAAGGTACCACTTGCGGACCGATTGTAATTCATACTTAACTAATTTCCAAAACATACTCATACCTCCTAATTGTGGAACATCTCTCTGAAGAGCTTGTCAATAGACTTGCCATGGGCTTGACGGATATTATCGGCATTTCCTTGAAGTTCAATCTGACCGTATTTTAAGAAGACAACTTCATCTAGGACAGATTCAATATCTGCAATCAAATGAGTTGAAATAATAACAGAAGCATCTTCAGAGTATTGGTTGATGATAGTTTTAAGGATATAGTCACGTGATGCAGGATCGACCCCACCAATAGGTTCATCAAGGAGATAGAGTTTAGCCTCACGACTCATAACCAAAATCAACTGAACTTTTTCTTTATTACCTTTTGAGAGGTCTTTGAGACGAAGATTAGGTTGAAGGTGTAGATCTTCCAGAAGTTGCAAGGCAAGAGGATAACGAAAGTCGGCATAGAAATCTTGGAAGAAGTCCAAGTAGTATTGGATAGTCTTACTTTCATCCAAGTAAGTTGTATCAGGCAGATAAGCCACTTGTGCCTTGGTAATAGGTGATGGCTCAAGTCCGTTAATCGTTACAAGGCCCGAAGTTGGCTGAAGGAGGCCATTCAAAATCTTAATGAGGGTTGTTTTACCACTTCCATTTGGTCCTAGGAGACCGACAATCTTTCCTGAAGGGATAGTCATGGTCACATCTCTTAGGGCTGGAACACCATTATAAGTTTTGGTGAGATTTGTTAAAGTTACAATATCAGTCATCAGTCTATAACTCCTTTCCTGTCTGTTCAATGTAGTCGGTGATAATGGTTTTAATTTCAGGTGAACTAAAGCCAATAGTCATCATTTCAGTGACAAAGTTCTTTATAAGGTTTTGAGCAATTTCGTGTCGTTTTTGGTCAATAAGTTTTTCGTCTTCGGTGACAAAGCGTCCAGAAGTACGGGCAGAGTAAACCAACCCCTCTTTTTCCAGCTCTTGAAAAGCTCTTTGCACAGTGTTTGGATTGACACCGGCTTCTTGAGCGAATTCTCGAACGGGTAAGAGTTGTTGCCCCATGCTTAATTCTTTGGAAGCAATTTTAAGTTTGACACGATAGGCGATTTGGAGATAAATTGGTGATTTTTCATCAAATGTCCAAGCCATAAGAGACTCCTTTCTAGGAAATATCATTACATTATTTTTGTACTATAGTAATGATACAAATTAAAGATGTAATTTGCAAGTGAAATACTATATTTTCTATCATAATTGTGGCTTTTCCCTAACTTGTGCTCCTATTTTTGGTACAATAGGAGCAAGTGTATTCACCTGAAGGGAGATTATTTTGAAAATTTTAGCAACAGATATGGATGGTACTTTTCTGAATCATCTTGGTGCCTATGATAAGGCCCGTTTAGATAAACTTTTGGATGCTTGTGAAGCTAAAGATTACGTCTTTACAGTAGCTTCTGGTCGAGCTCTCTTAGCTTTGGAAGAACTCTTCGACGGATTTGTAGACCGTATTGCTATTATTGCGGAAAACGGAGCCTTGGTTCAGTATAAGGGCGAGGTCTTGTTTGAGTCAAAGCTAGAACCTAAAGATTATTTGAAAATTGCAGATACGACCTTAGCCTTGCCAACTTGTGAGGGAATTCTTTTGTCAGGACGTCGAGGGGCCTATGCACCAGAAGATGCAGATCCAGCCTATCTTAAGGCTATGGAACGCTACTATGAAAATGTCGTGGCGACAGACCTTGAATCAGCGACGGATGATATTTTTAAGGTGACGGCTAAGTTCCAAGGGGACACCATTATGGAGTGTGGGAATTATCTTAACACGATTTTTGAGGATATGACGGCTGTGACAACTGGCTTTGACTCTATGGATATTATTCTTAAGGGTGTGGATAAGGGCTTCGGCCTCTTCCATTTATGTCAAGAGTTAGGGCGTCAGGCTTCGGATGTTGTGGCCTTTGGTGATAATCTCAACGATATGGAGATGTTGACCTTTGCGGGTCATGCGATTGCGGTGGAAAATGCGCGTGATGAGATTAAGGCTGTAGCTGATGAAGTAATTGGTCACCATAGAGATGGTGCGGTCTTTAAATATATGGAAGGATTGGTAGGTTCAGATGTCTGATATTAAACTACTGGCCTTGGATTTGGACGGTACACTTTTTACCAGGGGTAAGCAGGTTACTGTTGAGAATAGAGAGGCTCTAAAGACGGCAGAAGCTAGGGGTGTTCACGTGGTGATTACGACTGGTCGTCCTCTTCCTGCAATCGACCATATTTTGAAAGATTTGGGTTTGTTGGATGACAAGCATTATAGCGTGACTTTTAATGGTGGCTTGGTTCAGCGCAATAACGGTGATATCCTCATAAAAAAGGAGATGAGTCGAGAGGATATAGAGCAGATTTATGCTGCTTTTGAACCTCTGGGACTTCCTATGGATGTTCTCAGTGATGGCATCGTCTATGGTGTGCCAAGCAAAGGAAACCACTCTCTCTATCGCCAGGCTAATCCTGCCTTGACCTTTGTTGATGTGGATAGCATTGATGACATTCCGAAGAATATCGTCTATAATAAGATTGTTACGGTCTGTGAGGAAGCATTTTTGGATGCACAAATTTCCAAATTACCTAAACAGCTTTCCGAAGACTTTGAAGTCTTTAAGTCTCGAGAAATTATCCTTGAAGTGATGCCTAAGGGTGTTCATAAGGCCGAAGGTTTGAAACTATTGTCAGATTATCTGGGCATTGACCAAAGTCAAGTCATGGCCATGGGTGATGAGGAAAACGATTTGACCATGTTAGAATGGGCGGGTCTCGGTGTGGCTATGGCTAATGGTGTTGGCAAGGTCAAGGCTGTCGCAGATGCTGTAACAATCAAAACGAATGAAGAATCTGGTGTGGCTGAGGCCATCCATAACTATATTTTAGAGAAATAAGGAGAACCAAATGGGTCTATTCGATCGATTATTTGGACAGAAAAACGAACATTCACAGGAAGCAGCGGAAACTGTTGCCAGCAATGATTTAACAGATGACATTTCAGAAACAGAGTCTCTTGACAATCAGGAGTTGCAAAACTTTGACTCGGAAGTCGAATCCCTTGATCATCAAGACTTATCAACAAGCGAGTCAGCTAGTGAGAATCAAACTGAGCAAATAAGTCAGACAGAAAATCCAGAAGAAGCTTTATCCTCAGAATCTGTTGATGAAGTGGTTGACGCTGTGGAAGTGGACAGTGAAGAAGTATCTGAAGAAGAAACGGTTGAAGATTTTTCTGAGGATAGTATTGCTTCTAGTGAGTCAGAAGTAGGTCAAGAGCCTGAAGAAAGTCAAGCTGCTGTGGATAACCATTTTGCTGATGTCATGGCTGACTATTATGCCAAGAAAGCTCAAGTAGCTGCTGCTGCAGAAAAAGGTGAAACAGTTACTTTTGAAGCGGTTCAAACCCGTCAAGTTGAGGAAAAAACCGAAGAAGTTGCTACTGCTAAAGTAGAAACAGAACAAGAAAAGTATAATAGAACACTCAAAAAGACCCGTACTGGTTTTGTTGCCCGTCTGAATGAATTTTTCGCTAATTTCCGTCGTGTTGATGAAGAGTTTTTCGAAGAATTAGAAGAAATGCTGATTCTTTCTGACGTAGGGGTCAATGTTGCGACACAATTAACGGAAGATTTACGCTATGAAGCTCGCCTTGAAAATGTCAAAAAGACTGAAGATTTGCAACGCTTGATTATCGAAAAGCTTGTGGATATCTATGAGAAGGACGATGTTTACAATGAGCAGATTAATTTCCAAGATGGTTTGACAGTAATGCTTTTCGTTGGTGTTAACGGTGTAGGTAAAACGACATCTATCGGTAAGTTGGCACACAAATACAAACAAGAAGGTAAAAAAGTCATGCTCGTTGCTGCTGATACCTTCCGTGCAGGGGCTGTTGCCCAGTTGGTCGAGTGGGGGCGTCGTGTAGAGGCGCCAGTTGTGACTGGCGCTGAGAAGGGTGACCCTGCTTCAGTAGTCTTTGATGGTATGGAAAAGGCGCTTGCTGAGGACGTTGATATTCTCATGATTGATACGGCAGGTCGCTTGCAAAATAAAGACAACCTGATGGCAGAGCTTGAAAAAATTGGCCGTATTATCAAACGTGTGGTCCCAGAAGCCCCTCATGAAACCCTCTTGGCTTTGGATGCTTCAACAGGTCAAAATGCGCTTAGTCAGGCTAAGGAATTTTCAAAAATCACACCTTTGACTGGTCTTATCTTGACTAAATTGGACGGTAGTGCCAAAGGTGGGGTGGTTCTAGCCATCCGCCAAGAGTTGGATATCCCAGTAAAATTGATTGGTTTTGGTGAAAAAATTGATGATATTGGTGAATTCCATTCGGAAGAATTTATGCAAGGTCTCTTGACTGGCTTGGTTTAAAAGATAAGAATGAAAGAGTGAGTGCTAGGAAAATAGGATTCACTCTTTTTAATGGTTACCTCACCTTGAAAAAAGTCGCTTTTATTGGTAGAATAGTAGGGTAAAAGGCATGCTCAGGTGAGTGAGCTGTCACGGAATCAATCAACAATCCCCAAGCTGTAGAAATGGCATCTGCTTTTCTGTTTTTACGGCGAGTTTAAAGAGATTTTTAATCTTAGTTTAAGGAGAAGACATGTCTGATCGTGGACTTTTAATTGTTTTTTCAGGGCCTTCTGGTGTCGGAAAAGGAACTGTTCGTCAGGAAATTTTTTCAACACCTGACCACAAATTTGAATACTCAGTCTCAATGACTACACGTGCCCAGCGTCCTGGTGAGGTTGATGGAAAGGATTATTTCTTCCGTTCTCGTGAGGAATTTGAGGAGCTTATTCGCAACGGACAAATGTTGGAATATGCTGAGTATGTTGGTAACTACTATGGAACACCATTGACTTATGTTAATGAGACCTTGGATAAGGGCGTTGATGTGTTCCTTGAAATCGAGGTGCAAGGAGCCCTCCAGGTTAAGAAAAAAGTTCCAGATGCTGTCTTTATCTTTTTGACACCACCAGACTTGAACGAACTTGAAGAACGTTTGGTAGGTCGTGGAACAGATTCTGAGGAAGTGATTGCTAAACGTATTGAGCGTGCCCGTGAAGAGATTGCTCTTATGAGCGAATACGATTATGCTATCGTCAATGACGAAGTGCCTTTGGCTGCGGAACGTGTCAAACGTGTCATTGAAGCAGAACATTTCCGAGTAGATCGTGTGATTGGCCGTTATCGTAATATGATTTCAGAAAAGAAATTATCAGATAAATAAATTAGAAATAGGTATAGAATTATGATGTTGAAACCCTCTATTGATAAGCTTTTGGATAAAGTGCCTTCAAAATATTCATTGGTTATTTTGCAAGCAAAACGTGCCCATGAATTGGCAACTGGTGCTGAACCAACTCAAGAATTTTCGGCTGTCAAACCTACGCTTCAAGCCCTTGAAGAAATTGAATCTGGAAATGTCACAATCCATCCAGATCCAGAAGGTAAACGTGAATTGGCACGTTTGAAAGTTATCCAAGCACGTCTAGCTGCTGAGGAAGAAGAACGTAAAATCAAAGAACAAATCGCCAAAGAAAAAGAAGCAGGCGATAAAATCTAAAATCAAAGTCTAGCTTTGGTGTATGAGGACAGGGGGAGCTGAGGCATAGTGTCTCAGCTTCCTTCTTTATGATGATAATCAACACTCAGGAGGTCCTGAGCGCTACAAAATACTGGTCTTAAGGCAGTGATGGGAGGAGATATATGGTTTTAGTTGCACAAATAATTGTAGATGTTCCTCTGATGCAGACGGACAGGCCTTATAGTTACCTTGTGCCCAAATCAATGCAAGGTCAAATTGCTATCGGTATGCGGGTTCATGTCCCTTTTGGTAAAGGAAATCGTCTTTTGCAAGGCTTTATCCTTGGTTTGGAAGAGCGGAAAAATGGAGGCAATCTTCCAGAGTTGAAGCCTATTGCGGAGCTTTTGGATTATGAGCCGGTCCTAAATCAGGATCAGCTTGACCTGGCTGACCAAATGCGACACACGGTCTTTTCCTATAAGATTTCCATCTTGAGGTCTATGCTCCCAGGTCTTCTTAATTCTCAGTATGACAAAGTTATCATGGCGACTGATAAGCTGAGTGAAGAGGAGAGGGACACTTTTCTTCAGGGGCGAGACCATATTCTCTTCTCCCAATTATCGGAGGAACAAGGTCAAGCCATTCTTCGTCTGGTGCAATCTGGTCGCGTCACGGTTGATTACATTGCCAAGGATAAGCAAAATATAAAAACGGAGAAGCATTATAGTGTTCAAAGGGACATTTTAGAGACTTTGGACATTTCGCAACGAGCCAAGAAACGGTTAGAGTTAAGGGACTTCTTGTTAGAAAAAAGTGAATCTGGGAAGTTGGCTGACCTCCATAAATTGTTTTCTAGAGATGTGGTTAAGTTTTTTAGGGAAGCTGGAGCTCTGGTCATCACTGAGGTTGAGGTCAATCGTGCGGACAGTTACTTTGAAAAGGTAGCAAGGACAGATTTTCTGGAGCTGAATGCGCAACAGGCTCATGCTGTTGAAGTAATGACAGATCAGATTGGTCATGGTGGGAAGCCGTTCTTGTTGGAAGGAGTGACGGGTTCCGGTAAGACAGAGGTTTATCTTCATCTTATTGAGCGGACCTTGTCCATGGGAAAAACGGCCATTGTCTTGGTTCCTGAAATTTCTCTGACCCCTCAAATGACCAACCGTTTCATCTCACGTTTTGGCGACTTGGTGGCAATTATGCATTCAGGCTTGTCAGATGGTGAAAAATTTGATGAGTGGCGTAAGGTGAGGTCTGGTCAAGCTAAGGTTGTGGTGGGTGCACGTTCTGCTATCTTTGCTCCCCTGGAAAATATTGGGGCTATCATTATCGATGAGGAACATGAAGCCACCTACAAACAGGAATCCAATCCTCGCTATCATGCTAGAGATGTTGCCTTACTTAGGGCAAAGAGTCATGGCGCTATTCTTGTTTTTGGCTCAGCGACGCCTTCTATTGAGACACGGGCGAGAGCTCAAAAAGGGGTTTACCATTTTCTTGAGTTGACGGAAAGGGCCAATCCAAAGGCTAAAATTCCACAGGTTGAAGTGGTGGACTTTAAGGACTTTGTAGGTAGACAAGAGGCGAGTGATTTTACGCCCCCTCTCTTGGAGAAAATAAGAGAACGCTTGGAACGAAAGGAACAGGTTGTATTGATGTTGAACCGTCGTGGGTATTCCTCTTTTGTCATGTGTCGTGACTGTGGCTATGTGGATGATTGTCCAAACTGTGATATTTCATTGACCTTGCACATGGATACCAAGACCATGAATTGTCACTATTGTGATTTTCAAAAAGCTATTCCTCATGTCTGTCCTAACTGTCAGAGTCGTCAGATTCGCTATTATGGGACTGGAACACAGAAGGCTTATGACCAATTGACAGAACTCTTGCCGGAAGCCAGAGTGATTCGGATGGATGTTGATACCACACGTAAGAAGGGAGCACATGAGAAACTCTTGGAGGCGTTTGGAAGTGGTAAGGCTGATATTTTGCTGGGAACTCAGATGATTGCCAAGGGTTTGGATTTTCCAAATGTTACCTTGGTAGGGGTCTTGAATGCAGATACGTCGCTAAATTTACCAGATTTTCGTTCGGCTGAGCGCACTTTCCAGCTTTTGACTCAGGTGGCTGGTCGTGCTGGTCGTGCGGACAAGGAAGGGGAGGTTGTTATTCAGACCTATAACCCTAGCCATTATGCCATTCGTTTTGCTCAGAAACAGGACTATGAGGGCTTCTATGCCTATGAGATGGGAATTCGCCATCAGTTGGCCTACCCGCCATATTTCTATACGGTAGGAATCACGCTTTCCCACAAGGATGAAGAATTTGTAGTCCGCAAGAGCTATGAGGTTATGGCTTATTTGAGAGAGCACTTGTCGGATAAGGTGACTTTCCTAGGACCAACACCAAAACCCATTGCTCGAACACATAACCTTTATCATTATCAGATTATTATCAAATATCGTTTTGAGGATAGCTTGGAAGAGACGCTTAATGGGGTCCTTGATATGACCCAGGAACCTGAAAATAAGGACTTACGTCTGATTATTGATCACGAACCTCAGAATTTTACTTAATCTAGAAAAGGAAAAATATGACAAAATTAGTATTTATGGGAACGCCGGCCTTTTCAGCGACAGTGCTGGAAGGACTTTTGACAGATGAACGTTACGAAATTGTCGCTGTTGTCACACAGCCAGATCGTGCTGTCGGCCGTAAAAAAGAAATCCGCATGACACCAGTTAAGGAAGTAGCCTTGGCGCATGATTTGCCAATCTATCAGCCTGAAAAATTGTCGGGCTCAGAAGAAATGGCGCAAGTAATGGCGCTAGGTGCGGATGGGATTGTGACGGCGGCTTATGGACAATTTTTGCCAAGCAAATTGCTTGATAGCATGGATTTTGCGGTTAATGTTCACGCATCGCTCTTGCCAAAATACCGTGGTGGGGCACCGATTCACTATGCCATTATCAATGGTGACACAGAAGCTGGTGTGACTATTATGGAAATGGTCAAGGAAATGGACGCTGGTGACATGATCAGCCAAAAGGCCTTGCCAATTCTGGACCAAGATAATGTCGGTACTATGTTTGAAAAATTGGCAGTCTTGGGTCGTGACCTCTTGCTTGAAACTTTGCCTGCCTATATTGCTGGAGAAATCAAACCCATTCCTCAAGATGCCAGTCAGGTAACGTTTTCGCCAAATATCACTCCAGAAGAAGAACGTCTTGATTGGAATAAGTCGGCTCGTGACATTTTCAATCAAATCCGAGGCATGTACCCATGGCCTGTGGCTCATACTCTTCTAGATGGCAAACGTTTCAAAATTTATGAGGCAAATTTGGTAGACGGCCAAGGAGAGGCTGGACGAATCATTGAAAAGACCAAGAAAAGGTTGGTTGTTGCGACTGGTCAGGGGGCTGTTTCGCTTAAGAGTGTTCAGCCTGCAGGTAAGCCCCGTATGGCTATCACTGATTTTCTCAATGGAGTAGGTCGTAATCTTGAAGTAGGTGATACTTTTGGCCAATGATTGGAAAAAAACAGCCCGTGGACAGGCACTTGAAGTTTTAGAAGAAGTCTTTCAAGAAGGGGCTTACTCAAATATTGCTCTCAATGCACGTCTGAGTAATTCATATCTATCAGATAAGGACAAGGCCTTGGTAACAGAAATCGTTTATGGAACTGTTGCTCGTAAGATTACCTTAGAATGGGTCTTAGCCCATGTCATTGAGGACCGGGACAAACTTGAACCTTGGGTTTATGACTTATTACTATTGAGTCTCTATCAGCTGGCCTATTTAGATATGATTCCAGCCCATGCTGTGGTCAATGATGCGGTCTCTATTGCCAAAAATCGAGGCAATAAAAAGGGAGCTGAGAAGCTGGTAAATGCAGTTCTTCGGAAATTATCTAGCCAGCCTTTGCCAGATCCAAGCAAGATTAAACGTGTCAATAAGCGCTATTCTGTTCAATATTCCCTACCTGTATGGTTGGTGAAAAAGCTTATTGATCAGTATGGGCAAGAGCGTGCCCTTGCGATTTTCCAAAGTCTCTTTGTGAGAAACAAGGCTAGTGTGCGTGTGACGGATGTGTCACGTTTGGAAGAAATTGCGGAGGCCACTGGGGCTGAGCATTCAAACTTGTCAGCAGTTGGGCTAGTCAAGTCCTCGGGTTATTTTGCTGGAACTGATTATTTTAAAGAGGGGTTATTGACCATTCAGGATGAAACCAGTCAACTAGTTGCGCCAACTTTAGCTATTCAAGGTCAGGAAGAAATTCTTGATGCCTGTGCGGCTCCTGGTGGTAAGACGGTGCATATGGCTTCTTATTTGACCAGTGGATATGTGACAGCGCTTGATCTTTATGATCATAAACTAGCTCTCATTGAGGAAAATGCACAACGCCTTGGTTTGTCTGACAGGGTTAAGACTCAGAAAATGGATGCTAGTCAGGTGCATCAAGTCTTTCCGGCTGATAGTTTTGACAAGATTCTAGTGGATGCTCCTTGCTCAGGGATTGGTCTCATTCGTCGAAAACCAGACATTAAATACAATAAGGATCTCCAAGACTTTGAGTCCCTCAAGTCTGTGCAATTGGATATCTTATCCAGTGTTTGTCAAACCCTACGAAAAGGTGGTATAATAACGTATAGTACTTGCACCATCATAGCAGAAGAAAATCAAGAGGTGATTCAAGACTTTCTTGAGAGCCACCCTGATTTTGAGCAAGTTGCCTTAGACCATCCATGCAATGACATCGTGGTCAATGGCTGTTTGGCTATTACCCCCGAACAGTATCTAACTGATGGTTTTTTTATCGCTCAGTTGCGTAAGAAAGCCTAGGGTTACAGAGGAGGAAATGCTGACGCAAGTCAGAAAGAAAACTATGGAAATATCATTATTAACGGACATTGGCCAAAAACGGTCAAATAACCAAGATTTTGTTAATAAATTTGTTAACCAGGCTGGTGTTACACTTGTCGTTGTTGCAGACGGAATGGGTGGACACCGTGCTGGAAATATTGCCAGTGAGATGTCAGTAACTGACCTTGGTCGTGACTGGATTAACACTGATCTTCGTGAGTTGAGTCATATTCGTGATTGGATGATTGCTATCATCGATGAAGAAAATCGTAAAATCTATGAGCTTGGTCAAAATGAAGAATATAAAGGAATGGGAACAACTATCGAGGTTCTTGCCTTTGTTGATAATGCTGTGATTTTCGCTCATGTTGGGGATTCACGTATTGCCCTTATCCGTAATGGTGAGTACAAGCAATTAACGAGCGATCACTCCTTGGTCAATGCTCTTATCAAGGCTGGTCAGTTGACAGAAGAAGAGGCGGCTGTCCACCCGCAGCGTAATATCATTACACAATCTGTAGGACAGTCTGCTCCGATTGATGCGGACCTCGGTGTGCAACAATTGGAACCTGGAGACTATATTTTAGCGAATTCAGACGGATTGACAAATATGATTTCAACTGATCAGATTGTTCATATTGTCACCAGTTCTGGATTTGTCGAAGAAAAAACTAGCCGTTTAGTGGCAGCTGCCAATGAGGCAGGTGGTCTTGACAATATTACAGTTGCTCTTGTTAAGATAGAAAGTGAGGAAGGATAATGATCCAAGTCGGCAAATTGTTTGCTGGACGTTATCGAATCCTTAAAGCTATCGGACGTGGCGGTATGGCGGATGTTTATCTGGCTAACGACTTGATTTTGGATAATGAAGATGTGGCTATAAAGGTGCTTCGGACCAATTACCAGACTGATCAGGTGGCTGTGGCGCGTTTCCAACGGGAAGCGCGTGCCATGGCAGAACTTAGTCATCCAAATATTGTTGCGATTCGAGATATTGGCGAAGAAGACGGCCAGCAATTCTTAGCGATGGAATATGTGGACGGTTCGGACTTGAAGAAATATATTCAAGATCATGCACCTCTATCTAACCAAGACGTTGTGCGAATCATGGGAGAAGTTCTCTCTGCCATGACTCTTGCCCATCAAAAAGGCATTATTCATAGGGATCTGAAGCCGCAAAACGTTCTTTTAACAAAGGATGGTACGGCTAAGGTGACCGATTTCGGTATTGCAGTAGCTTTTGCTGAAACTAGCCTGACTCAGACCAATTCGATGTTAGGTTCAGTCCACTATCTGTCTCCAGAGCAAGCGAGAGGGTCTAAAGCAACTATTCAGAGTGATATCTATGCTATGGGTATCATGATCTTTGAGATGTTGACAGGACATATTCCTTATGATGGTGATAGTGCGGTTACCATTGCCCTTCAACATTTTCAAAAGCCCTTACCATCGATTTTGGCTGAAAACCATAACGTTCCTCAAGCTTTGGAGAATGTGGTTATTCGAGCGACAGCTAAAAAGTTAGAAAACCGTTACAACAGTACTCTGGAAATGAGCCGTGACCTTGTGACGAGTCTTCATCCTAGCCATAGTCGTGATGCTAAGGTAGTCTTTGATGATATGACGGATACCAAGACCTTGCCTAAGGTTGATCCAGTTCTGTCATCAACCCTTGAGAAAAAGGCTGTTACTAGACCATCAGATCCTACGTCAACCCAAAGCAAACACCCAAGGAAAAAAACTTCCCCAGCTAAAAAGAAGAAAAATCTCTTTTCAACTCTACTCAAGGTTTTCCTAGGATTAGTCTTTATAGGCATTATCATCTTTGCCTATTCGGTATTTACTAACCCAGATAATGCTCAGGTTCCAAATGTTGTCGGTCAAGAGTTGCCAACGGCTCAGACGAAACTTGAAAGTGCAGGCTTTAAGGTCGGTGATGTCAAAGAAGTCGAGGATGATTCTGTCGATAAGGGCAAAGTTATCAAGACGGATCCTACAGCTGGGACAACTCGTAAAGAAGGAACAATCATTGATGTCTATGTTTCTTCCGGGGACAAAGGATTCACTCTGAAAGACTACAAGGGTAAAAACTATAAGGATGCTGTCAAAGACTTAACCTCAAATTATGGGGTATCTGAAGATCAAATTGATATTCAAAATGTCGAAGATGATAGTGCCGATGAAGGTGAAATCTTGTCTCAGAGCCCTGGTAAGAACAAGACCTTTAATCCTAAAGATTCCAAGGCTAAGATTAAGTTCCGTGTGGCAACACCTAAGACTATCAGTATGCCTGATGTAACAGGCTTGACTGTTTCAACAGCAGTGCAAACCTTGAATCGTAAAAATATTTCAAGTAGTAATATTGAATATCACGACTATAATACAGGTGTCAAGTTGTATAAAGATAAGGTTCCTAGCAGTACTGAGGTTCTTTATCAAGACCCACAAGTTGGTACTGCTGTTGATGGTACGGTGATTCTTTACGTTTCTATCATAACAGCAAGTTCAAGCCTTCAGTCAAGCTCAACAAGTATGACTCATTCATCATCTACTAGCTCAAGCACTGAAAGCTCATCTTCAAGTACAGAAACATCTACAGAAGCTAGCCACACAGAGCAACCATAGACTTGGCTGTCCTTGAGACGCTCTGAAAAGAATGTGAATGATTTTATTTATTCGAATGAAGCAATCATAAAGTGAGACTATCCGCTGTGATAAATATGCCTGAAACTCTAAATTTTCAGATGTTTGAAAATGCCAAGATTTTAGTCATAAGACGTCACAGGAGTTCACTGACGTCCGTATTTACCTAAGAAAAATCTCAACAGAATCAATATCAAAGAGAGGTCACATAACCTCTCTTTTTCTGAACTTTTTGTCAATTGACCTAAAATTTGATAGAATGAAGCCTGTATACTTTTTATGTGAGAGGTCCTTATGACCAAATTTAATTTTTTCTTGGTAGTGGAAGCCTTACTTTTGACTCTTGGGTTAATCACTATCTTTAATAATGATATTACTAGTTTTATTTTTATTCTAGTCTTGACTCTCTTGGCTATTCGCTTCTTTAATAAAGAGTCTAAGAGCGATTTTGTCTTGACCATTAGTTTAATTTCGCTTTTTTTAGTTTCCATGTGGAATGTCTATGTGGTACTTGCTATTTTGGTGGGTGTAGCCTATGTCCTGATTAACCATTTTTCACAGGTTAAGAAAAAGAATCGATACGCTCTCATCAAGTTCAAAGAAGACGATTTAGGCCCCCGAGCTGTGCGAAATCAGTGGATTGGGACACGTATGGAGCCAGTGAGTGATCGCTACGATTTTGATGATATCAATATTATCCGTTTCTTTGGGACAGATGTGATTGATTTGACTCAGGTTATTGTTTCAGGTAGAGACAATGTTGTGATTCTTCAGAAACTTTATGGGCCAACGACGGTCTTAGTGCCCATTGATGTCTCTGTTAAACTTAATATATCTGCTATTTATAGTTCTGTTACCTTCTTCAATGAAGATGAATATGACCTTCGTTATGAAAGTTTGACCTTGCAAGGCACGGAGTATGAGCATGCTTATAGAACAGTCAAATTGATTCTCAATGTGGGAGCTGGGTCAGTGGAGGTACGTCGCAAATGAAGAAACAGTACCTATTTTTAATCCTTATTTATTCGGTTGTTGTTCTGGTCGGTGTCACCTTGGTTGTGATGGACAGTTTCAATCTCAATTTTTCATTGGTTTTTGGCAGTCTTTCACAAGCGTTTCACTTTCTTTTTAACATGTTTTTTGTAGTTTTGAGTTTACTCATTCTGCTCTATATTCTTTGGGCTATTGCTAATGATAATCGTATGCGTTCTGTCAATCAGGATTTGCGTAGGATCATCAATAACCAATCTGTTAAGCGTCAGGGGGATATTGAGTTAGACAAAAACATGATGCGCCTGTCTCATAAGATGCGCAAATTGACTGAAGACCTGCAAAAAACTGAGAATGCTCAGGCCCTTCAAAGCCGTGATATTATTAAGAAGGAGCGAGGTCGTATTGCTCGTGATCTTCATGATACGGTGAGTCAGGAACTCTTTGCGGCTAGTATGATTCTGTCTGGTGTTTCTCAAATGATAGATCAGCTGACTAAGGAGGATCTCCATAATCAGATACAGGCAGTAGAAGCTATGCTTACTGACGCTCAGAATGACATGCGTGTCTTACTCTTACATCTTCGCCCGACTGAGCTTGAAAACAAGACTTTGCAAGAAGGTTTGCAGATGATTCTTAAGGAGCTAACCGATAAATCCAATATTCGTGTGATATACAAGGATATGGTTAAGAAAGTACCTAAGCGAATTGAGAATAATCTCTTTAGGATTGCCCAAGAGTTTATCTCTAATACGTTAAAACACGCAAAGGCTAGTCAAATAGAGGTTTATCTCTATCAAAATAGTCAGGAGATTCAGTTAAAAATGCTGGATAATGGTGTTGGTTATGATTTGAATGCCTCGACTGATGAAATGAGTTACGGACTGAAAAATATCCAAGAGCGTGTCGATGAAATGGCTGGAACCGTACAGTTCCTATCTGCTAAAGGTAAAGGAACCTCCATTGATGTTCGTGTGCCAATATTAAGAGGAGAAAACAATGTCGAATAAGATAAGTGTGATTTTGGTCGATGACCATGAAATGGTCCGTTTGGGCCTCAAGAGTTTCTTGAATCTTCAAGGAGACGTAGAAGTGGTTGGAGAGGCAGGTAATGGTCGTGAAGGTGTCGACCTGTCTTTGGAATTACGTCCAGATGTGGTTGTAATGGACCTTGTCATGCCTGAGTTAGATGGTGTACAAGCTACTTTAGAATTGCTCAAAGAATGGCCTGAAGCTAAAATTTTAGTTTTGACCAGTTATTTGGACAATGAAAAAATTTATCCGGTTATTGAAGCTGGTGCTAAAGGTTACATGCTCAAAACCAGTAGTGCAGCAGAAATTCTTAATAGTATCCGTAAGGTTTACCGTGGAGAGGAAGCTATAGAAACTGAGGTAGATAATAAGATTAAGTACCACGATAGTCATCCGGACTTACACGATGACTTGACGGCACGTGAACGTGATATCCTGGCCCTTTTGGCTAAAGGCTATGACAATCAAACGATTGCGAATGAACTCTTTATTTCGTTGAAGACTGTCAAAACGCACGTTTCGAATATCTTGGGAAAACTCAACGTAGATGATCGTACACAAGCAGTAGTCTATGCTTTTAGACATCATCTGGTATCACAAAACGACGATTAAGGCGGGTCATGTCAACTTGACTGTAAAAAACTGTCCAAGGGTATTTGATTAAAGAAAATTTTTTCTGATTTTGTCAGTCAAATATATTGACTTTATCTCTAACAAGACATAGGATAGAACTATCCTAAAACTTTTCTTTTTTCATATGAGGTCACTCAACCTCGTATCATCCATCTAAGTGCTCTTAGATGATGAAATCTCCTAATTCAAAGCAATCGGTTAACCGGTTGTTTTTTTGTGAAAAAATGGTAAAAAGTGTTGACAGTCATCCTACATTTCTGTAAAATAGTAAGAGTCTTTTGGGGTATAGCCAAGCGGTAAGGCAAGGGACTTTGACTCCCTCATGCGTTGGTTCGAATCCAGCTACCCCAGTTTTATCTGAGGGTAAAAAGATAAACTATGGTCCGTTGGTCAAGGGGTTAAGACACCGCCTTTTCACGGCGGTAACACGGGTTCGAATCCCGTACGGACTATTAGTACCAGCTAGAGAAGGCTGGTTTTTTTGTATTCTTTTTGATAGAATAAAGAAGTAATTGGCCAAAACTAGACCATTGATGCCACTATAAAATTAAAGTAAATAAAGTATCTGACTGATTAAAAAAGACTCATGTTATGATGACAGACATAGGTTCGCCTTGTCCTTAAATAAGAAATGGCCAAGCTAATCACTGAAGTCCATCTCCTCTTCAAGCAAGGAAGAGTTAAACCACTGCTTACTTTGATTGAGAAAAATAAACAAGGAATTTAAATGACATACTATAACGTTGGAAAGATTGTAAACACACAGGGCTTACAGGGGGAACTTCGTGTCTTGTCTGTAACGGATTTTGCGGATGAACGTTTCAAGAAGAAAAGTCTCCTAGCCCTTTTTGATGACAAAGACAACTACATCATGAATGTTGAAGTTGCCAGTCATCGTAAACACAAGAACTTTGATATTGTTAAATTTAAGGGACTCTATCATATCAATGATGTCGAAAAGTACAAGGGGTACAGCCTCAAAGTTGCTGAGGAAAATCTAACAGACCTTGATGATGGGGAGTTTTACTACCATGAAATTATTGGTCTTGATGTTTATGAGGGGGATACCCTCATCGGTCAGGTTAAAGAGATTCTTCAACCAGGGGCCAACGACGTTTGGGTAGTGAAACGCAAAGGCAAGAAAGACTTACTACTACCTTATATTCCACCAGTGGTTCTCGACGTTGATGTTGCGGCTGGCCGTATTGAGGTTGAGCTTATGGAAGGATTAGACGATGAAGATTGATATCTTGACGCTATTCCCAGATATGTTTGCTCCCTTAGAACACTCCATTGTAGGCAAGGCCCAGGAAAAGGGTCTCTTGGAAATTAACTATCATAATTTCCGTGAAAATGCAGAAAAGGCTCGTCATGTGGATGATGAACCCTACGGTGGCGGACAAGGCATGTTACTTCGTGCTCAACCTATTTTTGATACCTTCGACAAGCTACAGGTGACTAAACCTCGTGTCATACTCTTAGATCCTGCAGGACGTACTTTTGACCAGGCCTATGCGGAAGAATTGGCACAAGAAGAGGAATTGGTCTTTATCTGCGGTCACTATGAGGGTTATGACGAACGCATCAAAACCTTAATAACGGACGAAATCTCGCTAGGGGACTTTGTCTTAACGGGTGGAGAGTTGGCTGCTATGACCATCGTAGATGCGACTGTCCGCTTGATTCCAGAGGTTTTGGGTAAGGAAGCCAGTCATAAGGATGATAGTTTTTCATCGGGTCTTTTGGAGTTTCCACAGTATACTCGTCCAGCTGAATTTCGTGGCATGAGGGTACCTGATGTTCTCTTGTCAGGGCATCATGTCAATATTCGTCGTTGGCGGATGGAGCAGAGTTTGCGTAAGACCTTAGAGCGTCGACCTGACCTCTTGGAAAACTATGACTTTACAGACGAAGAACGTCAGATTTTAGAAGAGATAAAAACAGAAGGAAAGTAAAATGTCAGAAGAAAAGATTTACGATATTACCATTATTGGTGGTGGACCAGTCGGTCTTTGGGCCGCCTTTTATGCCGGTCTACGTGGCATGACTGTTAATATTATTGAGAGTTTGTCGGAGCTTGGTGGACAGCCCGCCATTCTCTACCCAGAAAAGAAAATCTACGATATTCCAGCCTTTCCTCAAACGACAGGTGCGGAATTGACAGAGAACCTCTTGATTCAGCTTAAGCGTTTTGAAGACCGTGTCGATATTCATTTGAGAGAGGAAGTACAAACCTTTGAGAAGACAGAGGGTGTCTTTACGATAACGACTAGTAAGGGTCAACACTTGTCTAAGGCTATCGTCATTGCTTGTGGAAATGGTGCTTTCGCTCCACGTCCTTTGGGTGTGGACAATGAAGAAGATTATGCGGACAATAACTTATTCTATAATGTGCATAGTCTGGACCAATTTGCTGACAAGAAGGTTGTGATTGCTGGTGGTGGTGATTCAGCCGTTGACTGGGCCAATCACTTAGATGGTATTGCTGAGAGTGTGACCTTGATTCATCGTCGTGATGCCTTCCGTGCCCATGAGCACAGTGTTGAGCTACTTCATCAATCGTCAGTTAATGTGATGACGCCTTATGTACCGCTTGAAATTAAGGGTACGGATGGTTTTGCTCAAAGTTTGACGGTTCAAAAAGTGAAGTCAGACGAGGTTGAGGAACTGCCATTAGATTCCCTGATTGTCAGCTTTGGTTTCTCAACTAATAACAAAAATCTTCGCAATTGGAATGTCGATTACAAACGTTCAAGTATTGCGGTCAATCCTAAGTTTGAAACGTCGCAAGAAGGGGTTTACGCTATTGGTGATGCAGCAGAATATGAAGGTAAGATTGATTTGATTGCAGTTGGTATGGGTGAAGCTCCTATTGCTATCAACCAAGCTATTCAATATATTGATCCAGACGGTAAGAACCGCCCAGTTCACTCAACGTCTTTGATTGAAGAATAATTTTAAAAGAAGGAAAGGCTAAAAAGAAGACTTTGCTTTCAATTTCAAGAGAGACTTGTCTCTCTTTTTTCATGTTTAAAAACGTGGTATAATACAGCTATGGCTAGAACGAAAAAAACAAAAAAGGGGACGGATTCTAAGAGCAGTAAGAAACGGCCCACAAAAGCAGAATTAGACAGACAGAAGGCGATTAAGCGGATGCTATGGACCTTCTCTTTTGCCTTTGTCTTAATTTTCCCAGTCTTTCGATTGGGTTTCTTTGGGGTTACGCTCTATAATCTCTTTCGAGTCTTAGTGGGGAGTATGGCTTATCCCTTGATTTTTGCCATCTATATTTATCTCTTTGGTTTTAAATGGTTACGGAAACATAGTAACTACGTGACTGGATTTTGGATGGTCTTTGTAGGCCTATTGATAGAGTTTCATGCCTATCTATTTACCTTAGATCGTATGGATGGTCTAGATATTTTCCCTGGAACGATGGATTTACTTTTTGGGGAATTTGCGAGTGTTCAGGTGGCTCGTTTTGCGGGTGGTGGTATATTGGGTGTTCTCTTGTACAAGCCTATCTCCTTCCTATTTTCAAATCTTGGAAGTTTCATGATTGGTGGTTTGTTCATTCTCTTGGGTGCTTTTATTATGAGTCCCTGGGATGTTTTGGATGTCATGGATTATGCTAAAGCAGTATGGCAACGAGGTGCTGAAAATCGTTTGGAACGAACGGCTCAACGGCAGGAGAAGAAGGCAGAGCGTCAGGCTCAGAAAGAGCGTGAAGTGCAAAAACGTGCAGAGGAAGAGCGTCTGGCTGATTTGACCGTTGATGAAGAGACTGGCGAAATTTTAGAGGACGAAGCAGAGGAATTACCGCAAGAAGCTGAGATTTTTGCTCCTGAGCCTGAAATCAGTGATTATGCCTCTGAGGATTACTATGATAATCTGCTTCCAGAGGATTATGAGGATTTCCAAGATAGCCATGCTGCCTATCCGGAGGAATTGCCAGTCGAAGATTTTCCGACATCTATGGTGGTTGAGGGAGACGATGCACCTGTTGAGGTTGATTTTACACCGAAGGAACTCTTGCAGTACAAACTTCCTAATATAGATCTCTTTGCACCTGATAAGCCAAAGAGTCAGTCTAAAGAGAAAAATATCGTTCGTAAGAATATTCGAATCTTAGAAGATACCTTCAAAAGTTTCAACATTGATGTCAAGGTTGAGCGGGCTGAGATTGGACCGTCTGTAACTAAGTACGAGGTCAAGCCTGCTGTTGGGGTCCGAGTCAATCGTATTTCCAATTTAGCGGATGATTTGGCTCTGGCTCTTGCTGCAAAAGATGTCCGTATTGAGGCACCTATACCTGGAAAATCTTTGGTTGGTATCGAAGTACCTAATTCCGAGATAGCGACGGTTTCTTTCCGTGAACTTTGGGAACAGTCCAAGACGGATCCTAATAAGCTCTTGGAAGTCCCACTTGGTAAGGCTGTTGATGGTTCGGCTCGTAGTTTTGACCTAGGTCGGATGCCTCACTTGTTAGTGGCTGGATCAACTGGTTCGGGTAAATCTGTTGCGGTTAATGGAATCATCTCTAGCATTCTTATGAAGGCTCGCCCAGACCAGGTTAAGTTCCTCATGGTCGATCCTAAGATGGTTGAACTTTCTGTTTACAACGATATTCCTCATCTCCTTATACCTGTGGTGACCAACCCACGAAAGGCCGCCAAGGCTCTTCAAAAAGTAGTTGATGAGATGGAAAATCGTTACGAACTCTTTAGTAAGTTTGGTGTACGTAACATCGCTGGCTACAATGCCAAGGTGGAAGACTGGAATGCTCAGTCGCAAGAGAAACAGATACCCTTGCCTCTGATTGTGGTTATTGTCGATGAGTTAGCTGACTTGATGATGGTGGCCAGCAAGGAAGTGGAAGATGCTATCATTCGTCTGGGGCAAAAGGCGCGTGCAGCAGGTATTCACATGATTCTTGCCACCCAACGTCCATCAGTTGATGTTATCTCTGGCTTGATTAAGGCCAATGTGCCTTCTCGTGTGGCCTTTGCCGTGTCTTCTGGAACAGATAGTCGTACCATTTTGGATGAAAATGGAGCAGAAAAATTACTTGGACGTGGGGACATGCTTTTCAAACCGATTGATGAGAATCACCCTGTTCGTTTACAAGGTTCCTTCATTTCAGATGATGACGTGGAACGTATTGTGACCTTTATTAAGGACCAGGCTTCAGCTGACTATGATGAGAACTTTGATCCTGGTGAAGTTTCAGAGAATGATTTTGGTGGAGGATCATCCACTAATAGTGGTAGTTCGGAAGGAGATCCTCTCTTTGAAGAAGCTAAGGCCTTGGTATTGGAAACACAAAAAGCTAGCGCTTCTATGATTCAACGTCGTCTGTCGGTTGGATTCAACCGTGCCACTCGTTTGATGGAGGAACTGGAAGAAGCCGGAGTGATTGGGCCAGCTGAAGGCACTAAGCCACGTAAGGTTTTGATGACTCAAGAGTAATGATGGAAAAGTACGCCCCACCATTTACATATATTTAAAAAAATAACAAAAGAATGAGAGAGTGAATGTTTCGACGCTAATTTTTCTCATTCTTTTTTCCTGTACAAAATAAATCAAAAAGTCTCAAATCATCACATAATAACGCTTACAAAACGAACGTTTTTTGCTATAATAAGAGAAGAGTGAATAATAAAGACTAAAGGAGTTTTAAATGGACAATTTATTAACCGTTCATTTTCATAGTATGCATGGCGACTATTCCAGATATAGTATGTGGAAGTGGCTAGATGGTTATTGGGGCGAAGAAGCCCATTTTTCTCGTAAGGATGATTTCGGACTGGTGGGTCAGCTCACCTTTCCAGCTAATCGTTTTATTGACTCTGTCAACCTCTTGGTTAAGACGGAAGATTGGTCAAAGCAGACACATGATTATCGTATCAGACGTTTCTTAGGGGATGCCCCGAATGCTATTTGGGTGGTTGAAGGAGACTCGACTGTTTATTACTCTAAACAGGCAGCTTTGACTAGTCATAGTTTTGAAGGGCGTGATCAGCATGCCTTTGATATGGCTCTTCGTAGACAGGAATTTGACCAAAAGTGGGGTTTTCAAGGTTGGTTAGGCCATAAGTATGAAAAAGGTTCCACAGAGTTTCGCCTTTGGGCGCCACTAGCCCGTCGAGTGCAGCTACTACTTTTTAAAAAGGGTAGTAAAAAAGCTAAGGTGTTTAAGATGAGCCGAGGAACCAGTGTGAATAAAGATCGCCACGAGATGAATACACAGGGGGTTTGGAGTGTCTCTGTCCATGGGAATTTAGATGGGTTCGCCTATCAGTTTCGTGTCTACCACGAAGAGAGTTTCTATCAAGATACTAGAGATCCATATAGCATTGCCCTTAGCTTAAATAATAAAAAGAGCTTGGTGGTAAATCCTGAGCGTTTGGTTCCTAAGGGGTATCAGAAGGTTACACGACAAGAGGCTAACTGGCGTAATGCTAATGCCTGCTCATCTGTTATCTGTGAGATGCATCTACGAGACTTCTCAATCTCAGAAACATCTGGTGTTAAGAAGGCGTATAGAGGGACTTACCTAGGTGCCTGCCAGAAAGGAACTAAAAATGCCCAAGGAGATGTGACTGGTTTTGATTATATCAAACGCATGGGTTACAACTATGTCCAGTTACAGCCGGTCTTTGATCATCACAAGACCTACGATAAGAATGGTAAGCTTCTCTATAACTGGGGATACGATCCTGAAAATTACAATGTTCCAGATCGTCAGTTTGCGACTGATCAAAAAAATCCCGTGGCACCAATTTTGGAGCTTAAGCAGATGATTCAGGCTTACCATGAGGCGGGTATTGGGGTCATCATGGATGTGGTTTATAACCACACCTATTCGTCATATAGTTCGCCTTTCCAACTGGCAGTACCAGCTTATTATTACCGTATGCATGATAATGGTTCATTCCAAGATGGGTCAGATTGTGGGAACGAAACAGCCAGTGAGAAAGAAATGTACCGCAAGTATATGATTGATTCTCTGACCTATTGGGCAGAAGAATTTGGAGTGGATGGTTTCCGTTTTGACCTTATGGGCTTGCATGACATTGCTACTATGAATGCCATTCGTTCAGCCATGGATGATATAGATCCTAGAATCCTTATTTACGGTGAAGGATGGGACATGGGGAATGGGCTTCCTGTGGACCAAAAGGCCAAGAAGGATAACGCAGCTTTGATGCCTAGAATTGGATTTTTCAATGACAATGCGCGTGATGCTGTTAAAGGAGCAGAAGTCTATGGACATATCAGCAATGGTTATGTGTCCGGAGCTCCTTTAGAAGACAAAATTGCTAAGAGTTTACTTGGTAGCCGTGGCTTTGTAAACTACCTCATGCCGGGTCAGGTTCTCAACTATATTGAAGCTCATGACAATTACAATTTGAATGATCTTATGCATCATCTGCATCCACATGATTCACCAGAGGATATTGAAAAACGTATTTACCTGGCTAACGCTCTTAATCTGACTATGCAGGGGATGTGTTTTATGCAATTAGGGCAAGAATTCCAGCGTAGTAAGATGGTTGCAACAGGTGAAGATGGAAATTACACAGAAGCAGATGTTGAGCGTGCTATGAATAGCTACAATGCCCCTGATGAGGTAAATCGGGTGGATTGGAATCAGGTTACTCTTAAGAAAAAATTGATTGCTAAAATTGCTAAATTAATTGAACGTAAGCAAACAGTACCAGAATTTTCATATCGTTCATATGCGGATATATATGATAATCTCCACGTGACTAAAGCAGACTCTGCTTCAGGTATCGTGGAACTACATATTTCTGGAAAACTGCGTGAGACCTTGGTATTCAATAATATGAAAAAAGATTTGGAGATTTACTGACAAGGTAGGCAAAAAATGCTATAATATAGAAAACGCTTACATAAGTAGTTTTGTATGCTTTGAAGCCCTATCACCATAAAGGGTTTTCTGGTGTATTTACATATATTAATTTAAATGTTTTAGTGTCTTGATATCCCTTGTCAAGTCTAGTTTAAGGAAGGAGTGATGGTATGAATCTCGATGAAGCCATGTACACGTTTGGAACAGGTGAGAACTTCCACCTTCAGAATTATCTGGGTGTGCATGAATTGGAGGGAAAAGAAGGATTCGTCTTCCGTGTGTGGGCTCCTCATGCTGAACACATTCAGGTAATCGGAGATTTTACTGGCTGGTTTGATGCACCTCTAGATATGACTAAAAACCATATCGGCGTTTGGGAGGCAGCTTCATCTCTCCCTGAAGAAGGGCAAATTTATAAGTTCTTGGTAAAACGTAAGGGTGGTCAAGTAGTTGAAAAGATGGATCCTTTTGCTACCTATTTGGAACCACGTCCAGGAACAGGAGCTGTAATTCGTAAGAAGAAAGCTAAGAAGTGGAAAGATGGCCTTTGGATGGGACGTCGCAAACGCTTTGGCTTCCAAAAACGTCCGGTAAATATCTATGAAATTCATGCATCGTCTTGGAAACTAAAAGAGGATGGTCAGCCTTATACTTTTAAGGAATTAAAAGAGGAGTTGATACCATATTTAGTTAAGATGAACTATACCCACGTAGAATTCATGCCACTCATGGCTCACCCGTTAGGGATGAGTTGGGGTTACCAGCTCATGGGTTACTTTGCTTTTGAGCATACTTATGGTACACCAGAGGAGTTTCAAGATTTTGTTGAAGTTTGTCACCAGAATAATATCGGGGTCTTAGTGGACTGGGTCCCAGGTCACTATACACAAAATGACGATGCCTTGGCCTACTTTGATGGCACACCAACCTTTGAATATCAAGATCACGATCGAGCTCATAATTATCGTTGGGGTGCGTTGAACTTTGATTTAGGAAAAAATCAAGTACAGTCTTTCCTTATTTCAAGTGCTCTTTATTGGATTGAGAATTATCATATCGATGGTATCCGAGTGGATGCAGTTTCTAACATGCTCTATTTGGACTATGATGAGGGCCCATGGATGCCTAACAAGGATGGTGGTAACCGTAACCTAGAAGGCTATGGCTTCCTTCAAAAACTTAATCGAGAAATTAAAAATAGATACCCAGATGTCATGATGATTGCTGAAGAATCAACTGCGGCAACGCCAATCACACATCCTATTGAAGAAGGTGGTCTAGGTTTTGACTTCAAATGGAATATGGGTTGGATGAACGATATCCTCAGATTCTACGAGGAGGACCCAGTTTACCGTCAGTATGATTTCAATCTGATGACTTTTAGCTTCATGTATTGCTTCAATGAAAACTATGTTCTACCATTCTCACATGATGAGGTGGTACATGGTAAGAAGAGTATGATGCATAAGATGTGGGGCGATCGCTACAATCAGTTTGCTGGTCTTCGTAACCTCTATGCTTATCAACTCTGTCACCCAGGTAAAAAATTGCTCTTTATGGGATCTGAATTTGGTCAATTCTTAGAATGGAAATTTGATTACCAACTTGAATGGGGTAATCTTGAAGATGAGATGAATCAGAAGATGCAGGCCTTCACTAGCCATATGAATGCTTTCTATAAGGAACACAATTCTCTCTGGCAAATTGATGATTCCTACGATGGTATTGAGATTATTGATGCGGATAACCGTGCTGAAAGTGTTCTGTCATTCATTCGTTGGAGTGAAAAGGGTGATTTCTTGGTATGCGTCTTCAACTTGGCACCAGTAGAACGTAGAAACTTCACTATTGGATTACCAGTAGCGGGTATCTACCAAGAAGTTCTTAACACTGAAAAGGAAGAATTTGGTGGTGTTTGGAAGGAAGGAAATCCTAATACGAAGACGAAAAAATCTAAGTGGAAGGATTATGAAAATACCCTTACCTTCACTTTGCCTGCACTTGGTGCAAGTATCTGGCGTGTGAAACATCGTCTAAAATAATACTTTTAGTAACGATTTAGTTTTGCTATTATCGTGGAACGTAACAATAGCTTTAAATTTATAATTTATCAAACTCAACTTCGTGAAATAAAACGTTAATAAGGAGTCTTATCCATCACCGTCTTTCTCTTCAAACGATTATAGGCTAAAACTAATTGGAGGAATTTACATGAAAAATGAAATGTTGGCTTTGATCCTTGCTGGTGGGCAAGGAACTCGTCTTGGAAAATTGACCCAAAGTATTGCCAAACCAGCTGTTCAGTTTGGTGGACGCTACCGAATCATTGACTTTGGTTTGTCAAACTGTGCCAATTCAGGAATTAACAATGTTGGTGTCATTACTCAGTACCAACCATTGGCTTTGAACAGCCATATTGGTAATGGTTCAAGTTGGGGCTTGGATGGTGTTAACTCTGGTGTATCAATTCTTCAACCTTACTCAGCTAGCGAAGGTAATCGTTGGTTTGAAGGTACCAGCCACGCTATTTACCAAAACATTGACTATATCGATAGCATCAATCCTGAATATGTTTTGATTTTGTCTGGTGACCATATTTACAAGATGGATTATGACGATATGCTCCAATCTCACAAAGACAACAACGCAAGTCTTACAGTTGCCGTTCTTGATGTGCCACTTAAAGAAGCTAGCCGTTTCGGTATCATGAACACTGATGCTAACAACCGTATTGTTGAGTTCGAAGAAAAACCTGAAAATCCTAAATCTACGAAAGCATCAATGGGTATTTACATCTTCGATTGGAAACGCCTTCGCAATATGTTAGTTTCAGCTGAAAAGAACTCAGTTGATATGTCAGACTTTGGTAAGAACGTTATCCCAACTTATCTTGAAACAGGTGAAAGCGTCTTTGCTTATGAATTTGAAGGCTATTGGAAAGACGTAGGTACTATCGAATCCCTTTGGGAAGCAAACATGGAGTACATTTCTCCTGATAATGCCTTGGATAGTCGTAACCGTCAATGGAAAATTTACTCACGTAACGTGATTGCTCTACCAAACTTCCTTGGTGAACATGCTCATGTTGAAGATTCACTCGTTGTTGATGGCTGTTTGGTTGATGGAACTGTTAAACATTCTGTGCTTTCGACAAATGCACAAATTCGTGAAGGTGCGGTCGTTGAAGATTCTGTGATTATGAGTGGTGCAATTATTGGTAAAGGTGCAAAAATTAAACGTGCTATTATCGGTGAAGGTGCACACGTTTCCGATGGTGTGGAAATTGACGGTACAGAAGAAGTGCAAGTCGTAGGATACAATGAAGTAGTGGGGGTACCAAAAGATGAAGATTGATAAATATTCTGCAATTCTAGGAAATACCGTAGGATTCCATGACATGGATGGCTTGACTGATCAACGTCCTATTGCTACCCTACCATTTGGCGGAAAATATCGCCTCATCGACTTCCCATTGTCTAATTTGGCTAATGCTGGTATCCGTAGCGTCTTCGGAATCTTCCAAAACGAAAACATCAGTTCTGTCTTCGACCATATTCGTTCAGGTCGTGAGTGGGGCTTGTCTACTCTTTTGAGTCACTACTACCTTGGTATTTACAATACTTCTGTTGAAAGCTCAACTGTTGATGAGGAATACTACCGTCAAATGTTGACTTATTTGAAACGTTCAGGCTCAGACCAGACTGTGGCACTTAACAGTGATGTTTTGGTCAACATTGATCTTAACCAAATCTTCCATCTTCACAATACAATAGAACAAAAAGTTACTGTGGTCTACAAAAAACTTCCTAAAGAACTCATTTCAGATGTAAATAGCATTTTGGAAATTGATGAATCTGACAAAGTCCTTAGCCATGAGCTCTTCCAGGGTGGAGATAAAGAAGTTTACAATATGTCTACAGACATCTTTGTTGTGGATACACCATTCTTGATTGCAAAATTGGAAGAAGAAGTGGCTAAAGAAGAACCACGTAAGCTTCGTTATGTACTTCGTGATTTGGCAGTTGCTGAAAATGCTTTTGCTTACGAGTACACTGGTTACCTTTCAAATATCCACTCAGTGAAAGCATACTTTGATGCTAACTTGGATATGTTGGAATCACAAAAATTCTATTCACTTTTTGCACCAAACCAAAAAGTTTATACAAAAGTTAAAAATGAAGAGCCAACATACTATGCAGACTCTTCAGAAGTTAAGCTTTCACAATTTGCATCTGGTTCGATTGTACGAGGAAAAGTTGATAACTCAGTGATTTCACGTAATGTTGATTTGTCTGAAGGTTCTAGTGTGAGCCATTCAATTATCTTCCCACGTGTCAAAGTTGCCAAGGGCGCGACAGTTGAATATGCTATTGTGGATAAAGGTGTTGAAATTGCTGAAGGTGTTACGATTCGAGGTACAGAAAACAACCCAGTTGTCATCAAAAAAGGTAGCGTTGTAACAGAGGATATTGTACGATGAAAATTTTATTTGTAGCAGCAGAGGGCGCGCCTTTTGCTAAAACTGGCGGTTTAGGTGACGTTATCGGTGCTCTTCCTAAATCTCTAGTCAAAAATGGTCACGAAGTTGCCGTAATTCTCCCATATTATGATGTGGTTTCGGCTAAATTTGGCGATCAGGTTGAAGACCTTGGCTTCTTCTATACAAATGTTGGTTGGCGTCGTCAATATGTCGGCATCAAGAAAATTGTCCGTGATGGTGTGACCTTCTTCTTTATTGATAATGAGCAGTATTTCAACCGTGGTACGGTATACGGTGAGTGGGATGATGGTGAGCGTTTTGGCTTCTTCCAAATGGCTGCCCTTGAGTTGATGGAAAAAGTGGACTTTATTCCAGACATTCTTCATGTTCATGACTACCACACAGCCATGATTCCATTCCTTCTTAAGGAAAAATACCATTGGATTCAAGCTTACCAAGGTATTAAGACAGTTTTCACTATCCATAATATTGAGTTCCAAGGTCAATTTGACAGTGGTATGCTTTGGGAAATCTTCGGTGTTGGTTACGAGCGTTATGCAGATGGTACGCTCCGTTGGAATGACTGCCTCAACTGGATGAAAGCAGCCGTTCTTTACGCAGATCGTGTAACAACCGTTTCTCCATCTTATGCTGGTGAAATTCAAACACCTGAATTTGGTAAAGGTCTTGATCAAATCATGCGCATGGAATCTGGTAAGTTGTCTGGTATTGTTAATGGTATCGATACGGACCTCCTTGATCCGGAAACAGATACTCACATTCCTTATCATTTCTCAGTGGATGATTTGTCAGGTAAAGCCAAGGATAAGGCGGCTCTTCAAGAGCGTGTTGGTCTCCCAGTTCGTGAAGATGTTCCATTGATTGGTATTGTGTCACGATTGACTGACCAAAAAGGTTTCGATTTGGTGGTTAACGAACTCCACAATATCTTGCAACATGATGTTCAGATTGTTCTTTTGGGTACTGGCTACAGTGACTACGAGAATTCTTTCTCTTGGTTTGGCCATGCTTATCCAGAGAAAATGTCTGCCAATATTACCTTCAACCTAGAGTTGGCTCAACAAATTTATGCTGGTTGTGACATTTTCCTTATGCCTTCAGCCTTTGAACCATGTGGGCTCTCACAATTGATGTCTATGCGTTATGGTACCTTGCCAGTGGTTAGTGAGGTTGGTGGTCTTCGTGATACCGTTGAACCTTACAACCCTGTAACAGGATCAGGTACAGGCTTCTCATTCGGTAACTTCTCAGGTTATTGGATGGTTCAAACCCTTGAGAAAGCTCTCGATGTTTACGAAAATAATGCTGATGCTTGGAAACAACTCCAACACAATGCTATGACTCGTGACTTTTCATGGGATACAGCAAGTTTGGCATATGTTGATTTGTACAAACAATTAGTATAGTCCAAAGATAACTTTTCCCGTAAGGGAAAAGTTATCTTCGTGTAAAGAGTTTGAAATTGCTCCAACATCAATTGGAAAAAGCCAAGATAGTCCCTCCAAATCTTGCTACTAAAGCAAATGATAGAGACGCTATAGCTATCTAGAAGTATAACTCTCATTATGTTATAATTAATTTGACTTTTTTGACAGTTTTGTAAATAAGGATTCAGAAACTGAGGTTTCTAATCTTGATTGGCAAGGTTTGGAAGTTTTAAAGACATTTCCAATTCCCTTTTATCCTAATATTCACTCTATAAGATGTGTATCAAAGGTATAGAAGTATAAGAAAGGATTTCTATGCAACTCGAAAATTTAACAAAAGAACAATTTATCCGTGATTTTAAAGACACGCTCCACCAAGAACAGTTGATTAAAGTGGCTAAAGCTACACCAACTGAAATTTTCACAGCTTTGGCTGGTTTGATCCGTAAGTATTACACTGATACATGGATTGAACGTAACCATGCGCTTTCAGACAATCAAGAAAAGATTGCTTTCTACTTCTCAATCGAATTCCTCCCAGGTCGTATGTTGGAAACTAACCTCCTCAACCTTGGTATTCTTGACATTGTTAAAGAAGGTTTCGCAGAACTTGACATCGACTTCCATGAAGTAGTAGAAGCTGAGCATGACATGGCACTTGGAAATGGTGGTCTTGGTCGTTTGGCTGCTGCCTTTATGGATTCACTTGCGACTACTGGTTACCCAGGTTTTGGTAATGGTCTTCGTTACCGTTATGGACTTTTCAAACAACGTATTGTTGATGGTTATCAAGTTGAATTGCCAGATGGTTGGTTTGGTTCGACAGGAAATGTTTGGGAAACACGTAAAGACCATGATATCGTCTATGTAAAACTATTCGGTGATGTTGTCCTTGAAAGTAATGAAGACGGTCGCTTCGTTCCAATTTATAAGAACGCTCAAGTTCTCCGCGCTGTGCCTTACGATGTACCACAAATTGGTTTCCAAAATGGCGTGATCAATAATCTTCGTCTCTGGGATGTTGAAATTCCTGAAGAGTATGAATTGGACTACCCAACTTTGGAAGCTCGCCGTCGTGTGAAAGATATTACAGCTATTCTTTATCCAGATGATACAACGATTGAAGGTAAAGAATTGCGTTTGGTTCAGGAATACTTCATGACAAGTGCAGGTCTCCAAACCATTATCAAATCATACCTCAAGATGGGCTTGCCATTGAAAGATATCCACGAAAAGGTATCTGTTCACATCAATGATACTCACCCTGCGGTTGCACCAGCTGAATTTATGCGTCTTCTCCTTGATGAATATGGTCTTTCATGGGAAGATGCTTGGAATGCGACTGTTAAGACAATGAGCTACACTAACCACACAATCCTTCAAGAAGCTCTTGAAAAATGGGATCAACAGCTCTTCAAACGTGTTCTTCCACGTGTTTACCAAATCATCTTGGAAATCGATAACCGTTATGTAGCTGAAATGGCTGGACGTGGTGTTGCTGCAGATATTATCGAACGCACACGTATCGTTAATGATAACCAAGTACATATGGCTAACTTAGCTATCATTGGTGGTCACTCAGTCAACGGAGTTGCTAAACTTCACACAGAACTTCTTAAAGAAGATACCCTCCACGATTTCTATACCATTTATCCTGAAAAATTCAATAACAAGACAAATGGTATCGTTCCACGTCGTTGGACACAAATTGCAGCTCCTGAACTTTCAGCAGCAATTGATGATGTGATTGGTGATGGATGGCGTAAAGACATTCATGAGCTTGAAAATCTTACAACTTACTTGGATGACAGGAAAGTCTTGAACCAGTTCTATCAAGTTAAGAAGACTGCTAAACAACGTTTGGCAGACTACATCAAGGAAACAACAGGCGTTGAAGTTTCTACAGATGCTATTTTTGACGTTCAGGTTAAACGTCTTCACGCTTACAAACGTCAATTGCTTAACCTCCTTCACATTATCAAACTTTATTGGGATCTTAAAGATAACCCAGATAAAGACATGGTGCCACGTGTATTCATCTTTGGTGCCAAAGCTGCGCCTGGTTATCACTTCGCAAAATCAGTTATCAAACTCATCAACGAAGTTGCCAACCTTGTTAACAATGATGAAAGTCTTCAAGGAAAACTTAAAGTAGTCTTCCTTGAAAACTACCGTGTAAGCCTTGCAGAACTTATCATTCCAGCAGCAGATGTATCTGAACAAATCTCATTAGCTTCTAAAGAGGCATCTGGTACTTCAAACATGAAATTCATGATGACTAGTGCTATCACCTTGGCAACACTTGACGGTGCCAACATTGAAATCAAGGATGAAGTTGGAGATGAGAATGTTGTCATCTTCGGTATGGACAAGGACGAAGTTTATGAACACTATGCACGTCACGATTATTATTCTCGTGCAGTTTATGAAAATAATCCTGTCATTCGTCGTGTTGTTGATACTTTTGTCAATGGTACTATTCCAAATGCTCAATCAGAAGGTACTGAAATCTATGAAGCGCTTATCACACATAATGACGAGTACTTCCTCTTGGAAGACTTCGAACCTTATGTAGAAGCCCAAGAGAAAATCGATGCGCTTTATCGTGACCATGACAAGTGGGCACGCATGAGCCTGGCTAATATTGCTAAATCTCATAAGTTTACTTCTGATGATACTATCACAGAATACGCTAAAGAAATTTGGGAATTGAAAAAATAAGTGAAAGCTAATAAATCAAAAAACAACGGCTAGTTAGTCGTTGTTTTTTGATGATTTCAATAAAGGACCTAATCTTCTTCTGATTGTTCCGTTTAGATATGAGGATTATCTCGCTTGCAGTGTAGGTGTCATATTTTTCCTTGAAGTTTGCAACTGTTCTTTAAGATGATATAATGGCCTATAGATATATGTAGCAGAGAAGGGGGAGATTTTTATGGCCTTACGTAGCCAATTAATTACCAAAGAATTTCCAGACTTAGATAGGGTGGAGCGTTTGAACAATGAGGCCTTTCCAGAGGAAGAACGTATTCCTTTGAGTGAGTTCTTACAATTGGATGGTCGTGAGGATTATCATTTTTTTGCCTTTTATGATGAGGATGATTTTATTGGCTTTGCCTCGGTTTTATATAACACTAAAGTTTTTTATGTTAGTTTTTTTGCCATTGTTCCTCAAATGAGAAGTCATGGCTATGGTAGTGAAATTATTGATAAGTTGGTTGAGTTTTATGGACCAACACGCTCCATGGTTTTAGAGGTGGAGCGTTTGGATGAGCCTAATGATAATCCAGAGCAACGTGCAGCTCGTTGGGATTTCTACAAGCGTAATGGTTTTAAGACTTCAAATGCCTTTCTGGAATATGAGGGTTTGAGTTTTGAGATTCTCTATCGTGGGGATCACTTTGATGAAGAAGCTTACAGAGAGATTTTCCATAAACTTCAGGAAAATGCTTATTTTGACTTTAAGATTAAACATCGTCACTTGAGTGATTTATAAGGCAGGAAAGCAGGTCAGACACGACCTGTTTTTCATCTATTTTCAGAATTGTCAACCGTTTTCAGTATAATTTGCTGTCCTATGATATAATGGAAGTACTATGAAGAAAGCAATTTTACAGTACCTGGCAAGTGCCTTGGCTGTAATCCTTATACTTGGTCTTGTGGTTTTCGACCGTCGTCGAAACCAATATCTGGTCAAGAGGGTTAAAGATCCTGAAATTTCCTACATTTATCAGGCTTCTTTGGAAAATTTAGACAGACTGGCTCTGAGTCAGGCTGGGGTCATCCAATCTTATCAAATTGATCCGATGTCGGTGCGTAAGGAGGATGGAAAGATTCGTCTATCCCTCCATATTAATCATTCCTATGATAAACAGGTCAATCTTGTCCTAAAGTCGGATGCTTATGGTGATTTGTCAGTAGTTCAAGCAAAGCCTTCGGATGCTCTGAAGCTAGCCTTGACAGATGAGGCCTATCAGAAACGCTTGGCTGTGATTTCGCAAAAGGCTGATGCGATTATAGCTCGTGACAACTGGGATCAGGCCATTAAGCCAGCCTATGTGGCTCAGGTCAGAAGTAAAATGAAAAAGACTTCCCTGGATCAGTTTGACAACACCTTGAATGACATTGATCAAGAAAGTAAGGAAGTGGGCTCCGATACCTATACGGCCTTTTTCCAAGCTTCTAAACTGCCCAATCGTGACAAGCTTAATTTGGTTATGAACCATATGCAGGTTTGTGTGGATAAGTACCAGTTTCTCCAACTTGGCAAGTCTGGATACAAATTTTCCAAACAACTTGAGCCAACCAGTCCTTTTTATAGCTACTTCCGTGAAGCTATCATGGAAACCTATCAGACAGATCAGGGACTGGGTGTGGATGAGTTAGGCATCAAGCTCCATCTATTCAGATCTTGGATTGATAAGCAATCTATGGACTATATTAGGGCCAACTACAAGGGCAAGACGGATTTAGACAAGCTTTTGGCCTATAGCAAGGACAAGAAGATTAATCTGGATTATACCACAGGTGCTTCCTACCATAATCGAACTTTGGGTGATTTCACCTATCCGCATAATATGAAAATTCAGCTACCTCAGACCAACATTATGGGGCCCTACGGTGTTAGTAATGCCCGTTTTATTGAATTCATTGTCAATATGGATACGGGGAAATTTGTATCCGAATGGAATGTTTACAAGAAAAAGAAAGATGGTAGCATTGACTCTAATCCTAAGCATTATAAGATAGAGGATGGGGCTGACATTGCCGACACAGACTCGGCTAACTATGGTTTGTCTAAGGGCCTGAATGCAGATTTGCCAGCTTACCTCAATAACAGCCACACGTATCTGGATGTTCATCATCCTGCTGATAATGCCATCAGACGGAAAATGGTTAAGAAGTGGAAAAATCCGAGGAATGTGCTAAACGGTGGAAACTATGCTGATATTGTTAAAAAAGGAGGCTTGAAAGATCTTGAAACATGGAGACACGTTAAAGCTGAAGACCACCTTCAGGTCTACAATGCCTATCTGGATCATATTCGTTCTACTTTTGTGCTTGATGGTTTTGACAGCTTTTACAAAGAAACCTACAAGTTCCAAGGTCAAGGTGGAAGCCAAGCAAACGGAAACCCTTGATAAGATTCTCGTATCTCAAAATTTCTATCGGGTAAGAGATGCCTATGCTATCAAGCTTTATGGACAGGATGAGGGGATGTCCTTTGATGTGACTAATCAAAGACTCTTTGGATCAAACATTGCTATTAAAGATGGTATCTTGTATGGGTCTAGTCTAGGTGATTTGACTATCGAGGATTATTTTCAAGGGGAGTTGTCCTACCTCTTAGGAGCGACTCAAAAGCTCCCTGTGGATAAGGCTCGCATTAAAGCCGACCACTATAGACAGGACATCCGGTTGAATCGGGTTTGGTCTGATCTTAAGGATCAAGAAACTTCCAACAGTATCATTTCGCAGTTTCAGGACAAGAGTTTGCTCAAGTTGCGCATTAGTTATAACAAGGACTTCCTTCCTACTAAGATTCAAGGGTTTTACAACAGTCAAAAGCTTAACGGCTGGCAGGACTTATTTTATATCGACTACCCCTATGCCAATCAGATGGCATTTGATCAGGCTCAAGACGTCTATATTCAAAATATTCAGTACTTGGAAGCTCATCCCAAAGAGGAGACAGGTGATTAGTACTTGCATATAAAAAACGCCTTTATCAACATGTGTACTGACCCCCAAAAGTTAGACATTTAATTTATCCAAAGGATTTAGTTCTGTATTGCACAGG
>ERZ773076.26-NODE-26-length-87596-cov-20.468912_pt1 | contig 87596 bp, 83 predicted proteins | sample MGYA00580613_ERZ773076 | MGnify/ENA primary metagenome ERZ773076 (study PRJEB29015, sample SAMEA2738005) | human oral metagenome | biome: human oral; feature: human-associated habitat; material: dental | place: China | collected 2057 ...
ATGCATGGAGGTAATATCGTTAAATTTTACGTGATAACTCATTTATCATCCTCCTAATTTCAACCCTGAAAATAAAGTATGCCCTAATAATTGATCTGTTTTGTCTAGCTCTTTTCCAGTTTCTGCTACCTGTGTTATGTCTGCTTCTAGCAACGCACCATAAGTCGACACCAATTGATATAACTGGTCAAACTGCTCCTGATACAGATTTAACACTTGTGAAGTTGACGTCTTCTCAATCTTAGGTTTTTGGACACTCATTAAACTATTCTTCGCACCCGAGAGACTACTCACATGCATCCCAAAGACAACTTGAGATAGTTGAATCGTTCCGTACATCATTTTTCCTCCCTAATGCAATAGTTTTTCAATATAATTTCCAATCGTATTAATCTGCGCTTGGAACCAACCGATCAGACTTTGTTGATTAATTTTTTGATTTTCTAACCGCGTAATTTCATCGCAAATAGAATCGTAAAATGCATCCAATTCTCTTTGGTAAGCACTAAAATCCTGTATGAAACCCTCCCATTGCTGCACAAAGTTCTCTTTTCGTTGCCCTTTCCATTCCGGTTGGTCATCTTTACCCATCACAGAAATCTTAATCTCATGAATTTCACTTTGGATATTCCCTACGGACTTCTTTGCCGAACGGAGTTTTGCTAACTTGGCATCAATAGCACTAATCGTCGCCGAGGCTTCGGATATACTATTATAATGGGAGCTGACTTGGCCTTGAAGGTCCTCAATTTCGCGGTAGTCAATTTTCCCCATAAATTATCCTCCAATACCATTTGATTCTTTTAATGCGGCTACATTTCCTTTTGGAATATCTGTTTGTTGCAACATGACTTCGATATTCTCTAACATGATTTCATTATCATCATCGGTGTATCCTTCTTGAACTACTTTAAGAATATCCTCTTGATTGAAATAAATTAAGCTATCTCCAACCATTCCTTCTGGATACAAGCAAGCACCGTAATCAAAACGATATACTTCCCCTTTTACAGGAAGGCCGATGACACGAGCAATAATCATCATTTTCTTCGTATTCCCCTTGAGAATCACGATACTTCCTAACGGTAACATTTTAACTTCTGACATATGAACCTCCTGATTGTTTCAAATGTTTTTATCTATTTTTTCATCTATGATTAAAAGGATTATACCATAATTTCAAGCTTTGATTCATTAGAATTTTAATCCTTTTTCTTAAAATGATTGAAAACTTTTCATTTTTCTCAAGTTTCGGGACAAGCTCCCCCAAAAAAAGAAACCACCACCGATAAAACAGTAGTGGATGCAATTCTTGATAGATACTGTTTAAACGAATAAACGATAACCTCTATCTCAGTAATCAGGGTTATCGTTCGTCCTTGTTTTTCTTATGCGCTTGGTGCTCTGCTTCTAATCGTTCAATTTGCTTTAAATACCCTTTCTTTTCTTCTAACATTTGATGTTCTATCTCTTCTATTTGCTTTTGATAGACTTTATGCATCTGTTCTTCGTTCTGTTCTAATTCAGATAAAAAAGGCTTCGCATGAATAAGGTCAACATCTCGATATATCGTTAGAATGTAGTCCACGAGGTTTTCTGTTTTACGCTTAGAAACGCGCCGATAATCTTCCAATTGTTCTTTTATTTGTTGATATTCTTTACGCTTATCTAAATATTCTTTTTCTACTTGTTCAATCTTTTTGTGAATCATACAATCTATCCCTCAGTTTATTTGATTGGATTTTTCAAGTTCAATTTAGGGATACTCTTGAGATATTGTTCTGCAGAATCTGCTGTTTTTCCTTCAAAAGCCCCTTTTAATTGTGTTACAAGATTTTCAGAGTGATAAGAAAATATTTCTTTGGAGGAATTAGATAATTTTGAGTCTAACTCTTTTTGAAGAGCCTGAATTGTCATCTCATGTTTTGCTAAGATTGCTCTAATCGCAATTCTCTCTTGGTTTTTTATATACTGAATATAAGCTTCTTTATAGTAATCCATATCAATATAATTTTTTGCATTCCCAGTAAAGATCATTCCAAAAACTATCCCCTTTCTATCTTATAACTATTTAAACTAAACGAACTATTCGACACCACTTTAAATAACTCACTTTGTTTTCTATCAATATCTTCCAATGTTTCAACAGCAGTAAATAATTTATCTGAAAAACGAACTATTTTATCCATATATCGATTTAACTCATCAACATTATAGCTGAACATTCCTTCATCCCAAACCGTCGAAAATTGAAAATGAGAAACTAGTTGGGATACTTCATTTCTTCCTAAAGTAATTCCTGCATGATAGGCTTCGCGATTGGCCTTTTCTACAACTTCTTTTACTTGTTGGCGATAATTTTCTAACTCATTTTTCATTAGTTTTACTTTTTCATCTGATTCTATTCTTGATAAATGAGAAATACATAGTAACAATCTACTTCTTAACTCTATTTTCTTTGCGCCAGTAGCACTCTGAATAGCAGCTTGCAGAATTGGAATGTTCTTATTCCCCCAGGCTATTACTGCTTGTTTGGTCTCATCAATAATGGCTTTGTATTCTTTCATAAATTCTGAATAGAGATACTTAATGTCAGTAGGTATAGCTAGTAAACTTAAGAACTCTTTAACAAGAAATTTCCCACCTTCTATTAATGCAGTTGCATCAACTCCCTGTTGTGCGTTAATAATGTAGACATACTTATTAATTAACTCACTTAGCTTTTTTCCAGCACTAATATAATCTGGAAAGAACTCCTCCGTTGCTTCTAGAATCTTTCCATCTGAATGAATTCTATATTCCCCAAAATCATGTGAACTAGGTTTATCAAATGTAGTGGAAAAATTGAACGGTACAATAACTTTAACCTTTCCAATTTGTGTATCTGTATTTCTGTTCAACATTGAAACAACATCAAAAGGATTAACATAATAAGTAACTTTTTCATTCAGAATTTTTAGTTTTTCATCGGATATATTCATTTTTTTGATACTTTTTGATGCGTCAGGTCCGTTAAACAATACAATTTCTCCAATTTGTTCTAGTTCTTCTACACTAAGATTTGCAACTCCTTGAATTGTAGCAATAGTTCCTAACGAATGTCCTGTCAAATTTAATTTTGAAGTTGGCGCATTCTCTCTCATCTCAGATAGAACTTTTTTAACTGCCATCTTCGTTAACTTTGCCTGTGGTATATACTCATTCCTTAACGCAAATGGTACATCATTTAATAACCAGTCATTTAAACTTAAAAAACTAGGTTCATCACTACCCTTTACTGAAATATAAACATTTTTAGTTTTCAAATTCAATGTCTCAGTATCTGTTAAATAATATGATTTGAATCCTTCGTCATCGTTTTCAAATGTTTTTATATTCTTTTCAGTCGCTGTTTCATAAACGTTATCATATTGTTCTATATTTTCTTTATGCAGATATAATATTCCGTTATTAGGAAGGGTCGTTCCACCATTAACTTTCTCTATAATCCCTAATTCAGAATCTGAATAATCAATTATCGCATATTCGTCTACTGTACGTAATCTTTTATCAAAACTATATGGCCTTCCTTCATAACTACTCTGAGCTAAATTGGCATAAAGGTTGTTAAAGTTTATAAGATTATTCATAAATGTATAATCCCTTTCCCTTCTTAATACTTGGTGGCTGATTCATTCCTATATTGGTCATATTCGGGATACTGTCTTTTTTTGGTATACTAAAATCAATCCAAATGACTGTCTCTGGAATATCATTAAATATTCCACGAATCGTTAAAATATACCCCGTAGTCGAGAAACCATTACTAACATTCTCTATTCCTAAAGTATTCCAATCTAATTTTACTGATTTAATTTTTGGATATTTCGAATGAACCCACTTTACAATCTCTTCCTCATGTTCCTTCAACCAAGCCAATTGCTTATCTCTTGCCGTCGCAAAGATTGTATTTGCACGCCAATCTGGATTATTTAAATTGAACACTGTAAAACCTCCTACACCTAATAATGCGATTGTCCCTATAATGGCTAATTTCTTCTTCATGTTCCACCCTCCAACCTTCTATACTTACTTCTTATCATTAAATTTTCTAAAGACACTACTCTTACTAGTATTATAAGATATTTCATTAATTTTTCATATCGATTTATTAATTAATATTGACTTATTCTATAAATCGCTACGTTTTTAACGAATACTCGTATTAAGTAGACCACTTAGTTCTTGAATCATTGAAATACTATCCCCATATAAGTCATTTAAACATATCACGTAGATATTTTTTGAGATGTATCAAAAATGATACATTTGCATTTTTGGTTAATTCCAAAACCAAATAAAAGCTATCGTTACGGTTCTAATCAGCTCTTGATAAATAAAAAAAAGAAGGAATTAAACATATCGCTTAATTCCTTCCTTGTAATTAGTTTTGCTAATTTAAAGTAAAAGTCGCTTCGGTATTTGGACCCGCGCTTGAGGCTACGTATTCACTATATTCATTATCTCCGAAACAGTCATTCACAAATCGTACGTAGTATCTAATCAGTTGATGTGTTTGGGATAGTTTCGCTTTCAATGTAGAAATTGCACTAGCTTGCATCCCCTCTGCCTCCATCACTTGAATCACATGATTTAACTCTTGCCCAAGTCGATTCGCAATAGCAGCCACCAGCTTCTGACCTTTCACAATCTCATCCAAATCGAAGGCACGGTAAACACCCTCTTCAATAATGGGTTTTAATTTAGGTGCAAGAAGAGCCAACGAATTTTTAACATCTCGAATCTGCCAGATAACATTTTCTACCCTACTGATTGCCGGGATAACGATAGTTTGTAATTGATTTATATTCTCCCGTGTTTTGTAAGGATATAGGTATTTCAATTTGCCCCAATATATTACAGGATATGTTTTTTTCTCGGTGTTCTTACCATTAACAATTTCATAAGTAATCTGTTCTTCTTTTACATAAATACTTAATTCAAAATTACTAGTAATATCTGAAACAGCCCGTTCTAAATCATCTTTAAAAGAAAGAAAATCTCGAAGTCCTTCATCAAATTTTTTCAATGATTGTTGATAGGCTTCTGAAACTGTTTTTGCATATTCTGAACTACGTTTTTCAACTTGTCGATCAAAGGCTTGAAGAACATCCTTAACATCATCAAATATCCCATCTCTATTTAAATACGCTTGATAGTTTAAAGGAAGAGTACCTTTAATGAATGGGAGCGAATATTTTCCTTCAGATAGTTGTTCTCCCAACCATGAATCCACCTGCTCAAAATTATCAGCAATCCCGCCGATTAATTCTGTAATATTAAAAATACAATGAGCCAATTCATCAGTATTTCGCATAATCACTTCCAATACAGTTGCCAATGACTCACTTATTCCATCCTTTTTCCCTTCTCTCAAGCCTTCACCTTCAAATAACTCATCACTCTTCTTTAATAAAGTTTGGGTCTCCTCCTCAATAACTTCCCAAGATTTTAAAAGGGTAGGAGTTCCTCCGTTTAAAAACGAACTTATAGTCCACGTTTTCTCTTTATTAACTCTCTCAACTAAAGGGTCACAAGCATATCTCAACGTCGCTAATTGCGTATTGCAGACAGTGACATTCAAATCTCCATCATTAAGTATTGGTGTTTGTCTGGAATTAAAATGATACATCTCTAATTCTGAGTAAGTCATTCCCTCTTCTAACACTCCGTGATTTTTCATAATCACGCCCACGCTATCCTGGAGTTTAAATAATACTGAAGCTAATCCTGCTTCTTTAAAAACATTCTTAATAGATTCTGTAACTTTTTCTTTCCGTTTATCGAAGCTCTCACTAATCTGATGATTCTTTTTGGAACTTGCCTCAAGAATTTTCTGAATATAAGATAAATCAACTATCCTTTTTTCTAGGTTGGATTGAAGAGAACGTAATATTCCTGGATTTACTTGAATCTTATCTCCGCTACTAATCCAGTTTTCATCCGCGCTTAGTAAATCCCTTGGTTTAGGATCAATTCCTTTAACATGAAAATCAACCGTTCCATCTCCATCTATATCAATATCTTTCTTTACAGTCCCCCAGACAACATCTCCATTACCATAAATAATCCGTTGAAACTGATCGAATTGCAAATACGTTAAATTATGTGTATATAAATCAAATCCATAGTCCAGATGTATCCCAGTAACCGTTGCATTCCCCGTAATCCCACCGATATAATCATAATTACCTCGATAATTCTTAAATTGTTCAGGATGAGCTCTCATATACGCGAGTTCTTCAGGAGTTATCATATTATGAATATCCGGACCATGAGAACCCATATTGTCCCATCCATTTTTCAATGCAACAAACATTGCAAGAGATTCTCCTAACGAATGCCCTGTTGTAGTAATTTGTGAATTACGAAATTGTTTACGAATTTCTTCTGCAAAACGAAGAGCAGAGACTGCTTGCGATTCAACTACTTTGCCTCTATTATTTGAGTCTACATAAGCCATCCGATCGGTATTACCATAGCCTATCATCTGTATATCAGTTGACCTATCTCTATTATCACCAAAGTTAGTTCCTGCATACGTGATTGTTATTTGAGAATAATCTGGTTGTCCATCAGCCCCAATGGGAGCAACCGCCATCGCTTGCATCCCATTTTCTTGGTTATCTTCGATTTTTAATATTTTATATTTACCGAGATTAGGCTTACCAGAATCAAAATCAATCGATACATTTGTTCTGAGGTCTGGTCTAAAATCTTTTCTCGAGGAATCTAAGAGATATACGGTATCCGATATGTTTTTTAGTTGTTCTTCCGTTAACATTTATTTTTCTCCAATATATGTAATCTTTATATTTAAATCTCCGAGCTTATCATTAATTATATTTTGTCTTTTAATATCATCGAAATATTCATGCGGGCTTAACGACATTTCCCCTTCCGATTTTTCTAAACCACTAAGGTCATAGATGGATAAAACCGTTTCTTTTTTTTCATCTCCGTTAAGTTTAATTCTTAGATAATAAGTCCCCGTGCTTTCATTCTTTGTAAAGCTCAAGAACTCGATTTCTTGGATATCGTAGTTTCTATAAATACGAGTTGCGATATTATCTTGTTGCTCTTTCGTAATCTTAGGTTTTGAACACTGCACTACAGCAAAGATGCCTATCGCTATAGCTATAAATATAAATACCTTCTTCATCCTTCCGCCTCCTTTATTCTTCTATACTCATTAATTGTACAAATTCATAACCTTCTGCATCAACAATATAGCCTTCGTTTGGACGTGGAGATTTTTCGTTTGAGATATATGGGAAGCGAACATATTCTTGGTCGCTGATACGCATTCCCATGAACACCTGTGTCGCCAATTGTCTGTGTAAGGTTACAAGCGTAGAGTAATTCGTCATTAAGTCTTTATAGTTTCCCACAAATACTGGTGTAATGCCGTACTTAGGCCCTTCTAACAGAAGCTCTTTGAACTGATTTTCTGTAATATTGAGACTTTGACCAAGGATTTGGATGTCCGGAATGATAATGAGTGATTGCGTATAATCGCCAGGTTGCGTCATCCGTTCCTTCAAGTTGTCTAAGATGATATTCATTCCTTCTTTAGCGCTCAGTGTATCACTGAAACGATGCGCTTCCTTAAATTGATCTAATGGTACTAATCCTAATGGATCCACAATCACCACTTGAACAGGAGTCGTATATTGTTTCAACTGGTAAGCTAATACTTTGTAGAACTGAGTAACACTTCTAACATTATCACTGACTAACGAGATGGCTTTATCTAATGTAAATGCAGCCACTTCGACCATTTCTCTCGTTAACCCGAGTAATACTTGATGGTTTCGTTCTGCTCGGTCTACTTGAGCTTCCACCATTTCTGGTGTCACCACTTCTGGCAACATTGGAATTGGTTGTGGTAATGCGCCTGTCCAATAACGAGACATTTCTTGCGCTTCTGCTTTCACTTGCTGAATCATGGATGAATTATCTTCCACAGCATACGGCACACACACTTGGAATGAAACAACTGTATCTTGCTTCATTAATCCGCGTCCACGGATATCCAAAAGCACTTGGTCTGTACGCCCAACAATACTTGTAACATCACTCTGTTCGAATAAGTAGAGAGCAATTTTTGTTTTAAAGTTTGCTTGTAATTGTACACGCATAGCATTGAAACGAGACATCGTTGTGATGAGGTAAATTCCTAGAGAGGCACCCTCACGCGCTAGAATATTAACGGTTTCGTTAAACGCTTCACTGAAAGTAGCATCACTCACTCCATCAAAACTATCGATTGCAATAAATAGTGAAGGGAATGGTGTTGCGGCATCTCTGTTGTATTGTTGCATATTACTTGAACGTGCTTCACTAAGAGCTGCCTTTCGTACCTTCACTTCTTTTTGAAGACGTCGTAATGACTTCATCACTTTCTCATTATCATCTGCTGTAAAGTAGTCCGCCACATGTGGAAAATCCACTAAAGAAATTAATCCACTCGTTCCAAAGTCATATAAATAGATATGCGATTGCTCTGGCGTTGTTTTACGCATTACATCAATCAATGCATTTTGGATAAAGGTAGACTTCCCATACCCTGGGCTTCCAACAACTAGAATATGACCACAATCGTTGAAGTCAACTGTCAGTGGTAATTGCGCTTGTTGTTCCGGAATATCTTGATATCCCAATAAAAACTCAGGGTGTTTATCGGCTCCCCAATAATGTTTAAATTGAATATCTTGGATATCTTCCGCTGCTATTCTCTCTTTTAACGGTGGAAGCCACGGACTTGCCACTTTTGGAAGATGTAGAGATTCGAATACACGTTTTGCTTCTTGAACGACCGCGTCCAATTGTGTTGGCAATCGTTTCTGATTTCCACTATCATCTAATCCACTTAAGTCTTTATTGATTGCTTCATACTGGCCATTATCTTTAATGGCATACACTGTCGTATCTCGATGTGTAGAACGTACCGCTTCTGGTTCATAATCGGCTCCACTCCAAGCACTTTGGAATAATTCATAGATTTCATTATTCCCAACTTGTAAGTATCCACGACCCGTCTGCGTAATTTCTGCAGCATCTGGCGTTTTAATAATTTCACGCGAATCAGCCACGTCTTGTACTTTCAATGCAATCTTAAATTTCGAGTTAGACCAGATTTGATCATCCACTACGCCGCTTGGTTTTTGAGTCGCTAAGATTAAGTGAATTCCGAGCGAACGTCCGATACGTGCTGCAGATACTAATTCTTTCATGAAGTCCGGTTGGTTCGTTTTCAACTCTGCAAACTCATCCGAAATCAAGAATAAATGAGGCATTGGCTCAGTGGCTACACCCTCTTTAAATAATTTCATGTACTGATGAATATGGTTTACATCATATTCTGCAAATAATCGTTGACGTTTCTTCAATTCTGCTTGAATAGACACTAAGGCACGATTGGCTTGTGCGACATCTAGATTGGTAATCGCTCCAACTAAGTGCGGTAAGTCCGCAAATAGGTTGGCCATTCCTCCACCTTTGTAGTCAATCAAGAGAAATGCGACTTCATATGGATGGAAATTCACTGCTAATGAAGCAATATATGACTGTAAGGTTTCAGATTTCCCAGAACCTGTTGTCCCTGCCATTAGTCCGTGAGGTCCATGCGCTTTTTCATGTAAATTCAACATTAATAATTCATCACGGCCACGTAGCCCTAATGGTACAGCCATTGTTTGATACGTATCATTCGTTGCCCAACGATGGTTCATATCTAATGCTTCTACAGAATCGACACCATACATCTCTAAGAATGTGACACTATCTGGAATCGCGTTTCGTAATGTTTGAACATGCGTTACTTGAGCCAAGTCTCTTGCAAATTGTTCTTTGGCTTCAGTGGATAGCTTCTCAAAAGTCACAAATGGTTTATCCATATATTCGCCATTATGCAGGCGTAATGTTCCTTGACGGTTTCCTTTGAAATCCACAACAGTATTTACATGTTCTGGTAGGCTTTCAATCACATCTTCTACAAAAAGATAGCTAATTCCAAGGTGTGATAAATCTTCATTGATAAACTCCATAATATTATGGTCTAGCATTAGAGATAAATCCGTAATCACAAATACGTAATGAGGAGTAAAGGTGAGTTGTTTATTACTTCCCGCTTGTTCAGCTGCTTGTTTGCGTTCTTTGATCATTTGATAGAGCGACGTTAACAATTGATCGCGACTACGTTGATGGTATACAAAACTACGACAATTAAACTGCTGAAGTTTCATATGCGGTAACCAACGACTCCATTCCCACAATGGGAGCTCTTCTTCACGAAATACTGGAACAAATTGCACATCATGATAACTATGAAAAGTAGCCAATTGCATCATCGCTTGTTGCACTTGCTCAATGACTGTTCGACGAGAGCCGATATATCCTGTAGGAGCTGATAATAGATCATTAGTAATAGGTAGATTTTCCAAAAATTGATAATGAGCCACTAATTCCGTTACTTGTTCACTGATGGATTCATTGTATTCTGTTAACTCAGATTTTTTATAATCGATTTTAAAGCTAGGAATGATTCTTCCTGTTCCCAGACGGTACGTTAGAAAATCAAAGTGATGAGGTGTCTTTTCATAGAGACGTCTATCAGTATTTTTGGCCATTTCCATGACCTGCTCCATACTTGGATAATGATAATTCAATGCTTCTGCCTGCTCTTTAGATAAATCATAAAGCTCTTTATATTTCTCATTCAAATACGCTTTATAGTTTTCCATCTTTTTAGCTTTCAGACGTTTATTTTGTTTTTTATCTGAGAAGAAACTATGGACTGAGGTGATTAAAGTAATCACCGACATTCCCATCATCATAATCATCATCCCGCCATTTCCTGTAAGAAAATGCGTTGCCACCGTAAGCCCAATCATCGCAAGCGGCATGATAATTAATTTTAATAGCGATTGCTTCTGCATATTATCCTCAGTTGGTGGCGCTAAGATGCTCACCACATCATCTGGCTCACGTAAAATGAAACGAGGGGAACGGTGAAAATCACTGAATTTATCTTCCCCGTTCTCTTCAACGTCCAATTGTATTAATTCTGATTCAATAGGATGAATACTAGCTATGAGAACACGTTGTCCATCGATTTTGACTAAATACCCACTTGACGAAAACACACTGTCTCCTTCACTCATATGAATGGACGCGTTCACTTTTTGTCCATTTAAGAAGATAGGTTTTGAAGTTACAACTTCGTATCCAGTAGGGATTTGTCGGATTAATAACTCATCACTTTCCTCGATTCGAACTGTATGAATAGCTTCTGGTCCAATCGTAATAGGCACTTTCGTCATTAATGTTTGTAACGTGTATTCAAACACAAATAATTCTGCATGTACGTCATCACTCAAAGAAATTGCATGCTTCCCGTAAGAATACGTTTCATGATTATACGTCACTAGTCCATTCTTGACGGTTAGTTTATCCGCATAAGGATTTTTAATGACAATATCATCATTCATAAATGCACCTACACGATAGGGTCTTTCCTGTGAAATGTCGTATATCGTATCTTTCAGTTTAATTAAACAAATCATCTTACCCCTCCGTGTTAGTTTTCTTTCGTTTTTTGTTGTGCTGGTAAATATTGTTTTTTGAGTTCTTCTAACTTACCTTTATAACGATTAATTTCTTCCGTTCTTTTTTCAGAAGTTAAACTTGGATCTCGTTGGATATCATCGATTTTCTTCGTTAAACCGTACATTAATAATTGCGGATCATCTAAATAACTCGCAATATCCATTGCTTCATCAATCTTATTCTGACCGATAAGAACCCAATAACGTAGATAGTCTTCATTCGTTTGAGTCGTAATTTTCCCTAACATTGTTTTTTGAGCGTCCGTTAACGGTTCGGTCATTATTACAGAGTACGCAACGATATATTTGTCTTCTGGCGATAAGCTTTTACTATCCATATTTTTAACGGAAGATACTACCTTAGAATAGTCTTTTTGGATAAACGATAAGCGTACATTCGCAATCGTTTGTTGTTGTGGTTGAGTCACGAACATGTGATATCCTAAAAGACTGGCAAAGATTACCGATAATACTCCAAATAAAATCCCTGTTAATTTCCATGTGAATAATCTCTTACGAGGGACACGCACCATTTCTTTTGCCACACGTTGCTTTTCATACTCCAAGTGCTCATTTAGTAAACTTACAACCTCCTCAATGGTTTCTGCAGAGAGGATACTCTCAGTAAATTTATGTCCTTTATAAAATTCGAGTTTTCCTTGTGCGAGTTCTTCATACTTTGCTTTTGTATCTAAGACAGAAATAATCATAGATTTATAATGTTTTAAGAAAGTTGCTTCCGTTATTTCTTCATAGGGAGGAACTTGACCTTTGACCCCACGGAAGATGAGTTTCGCAATCCCATTTTGAGTGAACACAAGATTATCAGGGGTTAACGAATAAGTGTAGGCACTTGTTTTTAGCGCTTCATACAAGTGACCAATATTCATTAGATACCGTAGTTGTTCTTCTAAAGGAAGCTGATATACTACACCGTAATCTTGAACGGTATCTGTTTCAGCGTGCACCATATAGGCGCTTTCTGTTTCTTCAATTTGTAGAGATACTGCTTCTGGAATGCTCACTTCTAATAATGTTAAAGCCAATGCAATATTGCCTTTAAATTCTTCTTTCGTTACTTCAAGAGTTTTCAATTTCGTTCGCTCGCTTTCTATAATGTTTCAACAATCAGTTGGATTCCGTCATGTAAATAGTTCACATCTTCAATTCTTTGTAAAGCTGTTAATACGATTCCTTTTTCATGAATGCGGACACTGGGGGTATTAACCTCAAACTCTAACTGATAGGCATCCTTCACAATATTTAATAATTCCTTCATACTTATTCCTACTGGGATTCGAAGATCATATTTCCCATAGGCAAACTTTTCTAAATTCAATGTGATATTAATATAGGTATTACGCATGATGAGTTTTCCTTTTCTTCAAAAATTGATAAACCGATACACCACTAACCAAAAATCCCAAACCAATGAACGCTATCGTAAACCACGGAGATTCTTTTTGAGGAGGCCGTAATGTCACTCCTTTAGAAGGAGATGCTGTGCTCTGTGTAAGAAAGAATTGAGTAGTATCTATTGGATTTAATTTTTGTGGGGTTGTCGATAAAAAAAGAAGAGCCTTATCTTCTGTTCCAGATAATGACTCTTCTGCCTGTTGTTTTGAAATCATTTGAGACAAAGAGGCATCAAACAGTTGTTTTAACAAAACGTCTTGTTCAAAATATGTCTTCTCTGTTACTTGTGGTGTGACAGGTACATCAACATTAATTTTTAATGACCCTGTTTCTGCCCAAACTTTGCCCGTGAGGACAACTATCATGCCAAGTGTTAACAATAGCACTCGACTGATTAATTTCATTGTCTACTCCTTTATTGTTTGATTATTTTTTCTATAAAATAACATACTACCTACAAATCCTAAAATTCCAACAAGAGAAATAATAAGAACTGAAATCCATGAGGTAGGTTGTTGATTAATAACCGTATGCAGCATTTCTTCTGCAGATATAAATGGTGTGAGATACGTTAAGAGTGGCGAAACACTACCATAGTACGTATCAAACAATTGCCCTAGTGAAATTACATAGATTACAACAAAAGCTAAACTTACTAATAAGCCATAAGCTTTTAACCATGTCATCAGTGCATGATGCATAAATATGATACTTACACCAATAACAAGGGACACACCGCAGAGTACAAATAATTGGTCTGCTGGAAGGTTCAACTTCATCCCTACCACAACACTTACAAACAGTCCGATAAGTGCTCCGATACCGGCTAACAACGCTAACGGTAGGAAGTTAACTGTAGGCTGATTTGATAGGTACTTGTTGGTTTCGAGAATTTGCCAATTACCGTGTTGTAACATATATACAAACGCTAAGGTCATTACAGCAATAATCAGCACCATTAATACGCCTGTTCTGTTATCGGTTTGTTGACGAGAATTGCTAGAAGAACGAACATCCGCAATTGAACCATCTACTGGATGTGACAAATAGTCATATACTACCGTATTAGCCGTATTTCCTGACTGAGTATTTGACATTACTTGAGTAAATTCTTTTAAGAATGAACTGTTTGATTCATACTCTTTTGCCATCACTTCATCCATTGTTGCTACGGAATTTTTATACTCAGTCCCTTTATTCTCTAGCGATTTCACATCTTCATTTAATCGATTATATTCTTGACGAATAGAGGTCGCAATTTGCTGATGATTCTTCGTGTTATCCATTAACGAACGACTAGCCTGCATTAGTGTAGCTAAATCTTTGTTAATCGCTAATCCCACATTCGTTAAATCCGTGTTATCTCGTTTTTCAGAATCTACAAAGATTGGTTTACTTTCAAGCGTTTCTTTAACTTTTTGAGTTTGTGCTACAGCCTTTGTTAATTCTGAGTTGACATCCCTCATTAATTTTTGATAGGCGTCTATATTATTTTTTAATGCCTGAACATCTGTTGATAAAGCACTTGTTTCCGTTGTAAATTCTGATGGAATTACTAATTTATCTTTTACATCATTCGTAAGAGTATTCGTTACTAAATCAACTAACACTTCATCCAGTCTATCTAACGCTAACTGAGCATATAAAGAATCCGAAGCTGGTTGTTTTGGATCTGCCTGTCTATTGGAATATAAATCAACCCCATAGACTGCCTTCACTTGTCCAGCAAACTCAAGGTATGATTTCACATCATTGAATACTGCTGAAGAAAGCTCTCCTAAAAATTGCTTAGAATCCGTAAATACTGTTCTCGTATCACTCTCTGAATAGATTCTTTGAATGGCTTGTTCGTTAGCATTTACAGTTACACTAGTTTCATCTAAAGCATTTAATGAGTTGAATTTTTGCGGAGTTGCTGCCCCAGATTCTTGATACGTATTAAAAGCCTGAATAACTTTATTGGATTGTTTAATACTTTCATTGAGTTTAGAAACATTGCTCAACAATGCTTGTTTTTGAGCATCACTCAAGTGAGCGATCGATTCTTCTGTTATCACTTTAACATTCGAAGCAATTGGAGCGAACCATCCTGCGTCCGAAATCGACTCATTTTTATGTTTTAACTCATACGCAACTCTTAATTGTTTTGCAGAAGAATTGAATCCTGAAGTTACCTCAACGGATGCCCCATTCTGAGTAAATGAAACATTTTGTCCATCAATTGTTAGGCTTTGTAAGGTATAGTGACTATCCACAGTAAATACTATTTTTTTCACTTTTCCAGCGATTTCACTGATTGTCATTGCTCCAGAGATTGGCTTATTCTTGATTTCATTCTGTTTCGTATTTACAAACTCATCCTTACGACTCGTTTGAACGGTCGCACTAGGATTGATTTTTTGAACAAAATGAACCGTATTTTTCAAAAATTGCTTATCTGCTTCTGGCAGGGCCATCCGGTCAATCGTAGCATCATCATAAAGTGAGATTTGCTTTGCACTAGAAATGACTTGTTTGTCAATATTGTTACGAAGCTCTGATACCATTAAACCTAATGTCTTTTTCGTTTGATTACTATTATCTGACAACGATTCCGCTACAGCTTGTTTAATCTTTTCTTTATAAGTAGTTGATAAATAAGTGCTAATTTCTTCATTTCTCTTTTTGATATCTGTAAGAAAATCGTTTAAGCGTTGATTTAGCTGATTAGAATTTTCTAGAATCTTTGTTAAATCTTGGCTTTTATTCAAACTTGGTAAATCTTTGGAATTAATATCTTGCATAATCTTTAAAGGATCATTCACTGTCAAACTAGAAATTCCTTTATCATATACCGCTAATTCATTTTCACGTTTTAAAACAGACTGTGTCCAAGCGTCTTGAAGTTGCTTAATTCTAGCGATTTCTTCATCGTAAGTCTTATTAACAGAAATAATTTGTGTAAAAGAAGTATTCGTATTTTGGATGACAGTATTAAAGTTCTCCATTACTTCTGTTGCATTTTTCGAAGAATTGGATAATCCTGTGAATTGTTGAGAATACTGTGTCAAAGGATTCAAAAGGGTATCTTCGAACTGGCTTACTGTATCTCCTTGATTTTTAACAACTCCCATCACCTGATTCTGAGCAGTCTTTAAATTAGCAATGACACTACTAAAATAGATTCGAATCATATCCTGATTAAATGCTTGCTTTAAATCAGATACTGCTTGTTCCGCCTGTTTCACTAACACTTGCTTATCCGCATTAACTTTATATTGAAACAATGCGCGTTTTGGTGCGGTCTCTTCTAAAGAAAGTGCGTCTTGAGAAAAATGACTTGGCATAATCACCATCACCTGGTAATTACCGTTTTCTAATCCTTTTTCTGCTGTTGAGCGAGAAACAGTTTCTACTTTATAAGGAGTTGTTTTGGCAAACGAGTCAATGAGGACATTGGCCATTGACACTTGATCTCCATTGTATGTCGTCCCACTGTCTTCATTCACGATAGCTATCGAAACATCATTTTTTGCAGATGAATGTTCTTGAGTGGATGATGTTCTAGAAGTGTTTTGTGGCTTTACAATCCCAGCCAGAGCTAATAACAATACTAATACTAAAAGAACCCCTGAAAATAGGAACACTTTTTTATGTTTCATAATCTTCTCCCTTATTATTTTTAAATAGAAAAAGGTGGGATCTTCTCCCACCTTCAAGGATAGATGGTCTATCCATTAATTTAAGCCAAATTTTTGAGATAATGCTTGGTCGTGTTCTTCCATCGCACGAGCAGCACTTACTAATTGTAAGTTGATTTGTTCTAATAATTCAGCAAATTCTCTTACTTTTGGTTTTAGTTCATTGAATTGACGATCAAAACCTTGGAAAGCTTGACCTTCCCATTCTGATGCTAATGTTTGTTGTAAACCAGTTAAGTTTGATAAGATGCTGTTCACTTCGTTTGAAGCTTTATTATATTCACGTGCACGTGTTTGTAACGTTTCTGGTGATACTCTAATTTGTCCCATAATCTTGAACTCCTTAAAATTAAATTTTTGTTACATTTATACGTCGATAGTAGCATATTCATAAATATTTAGCAATATATAAATGAATATTTCATGGTGCGTATCATCGTTATTTTCTAGTAATATCTTTTCTCTTTATTTTGAAATAGTCTCTAAAAAGTTATATTGCTATCAGATAACTTTTTCCATCTTTCGTTTTCTCGATCAATATTTTTTTGAATTGCTTCTGAAAAATTACCTTTAATATCCTTATCCACCACATTTTTAATATGTACTATCTCGGTATATACTTTCCTTGCAGATTGAACATACTCTTTATCCATTTTGGATTTTAACCTATAATGTCTCTTCAATGTTTCAGGTGCGTAATACGATATTATCAACCATCTTTCTAGCGATTTCTCTACTTCAAGCAATATTTCACTAGTAGATTGTACTGCTCCTCTCATCAAATTCTGATAAGCATTTTCGACTGTATCCCAAACTTGAGTTGCTAGCGACCCTATTTCCATACTATCCCTCATCTTCTAATCTATGAATTTTCATTTGTAAATCTTCCATCTCTTCTGATTTCTTTCGGAGCTTTGTCTTATACTCCAGTTGGATTTTTTCAGATTCTCTGTCTAATGAGTTTAGAGTTCTATAAAATTTCTCATCATTCGCTTCATAATATAATTGGAATAATTGACTCATTTTTTCGTAATCCACTACTTGATCTTCATTATTCTTTAATTCCTGAACTGAAGCCTGATATTTTTGCTCTAACATATTAGCAAGGTCTCTTCTGAAAGAATTAACTCTTCTTGTTTTTTCTTCTATTTTAGATAATTCTTTTTTCTCCTCATTTTTTATCTCATCAATTTCAGCACAAATTTTTCTTAACCTACTCTGTAAGGTCCCCTTTTTATCCATATTTATCTCTATCCTTTAACAAATAAAGCTGATAACTCTTGATCTTTTTCAACTAATTCGGCAATACCATCATTAATTAGCTTTCTTAAGGTATCAAAATTTTCTGCAATTTCAACAGCTGTTTGTAGTTTTTTATTACTGTATTCTTCTACGTCACCAACAATGGAGTCGTAATGAACGCCTTCTTCATAATACACAGCCATTATTTCCTCAGTTGACAACTTAGAATTAGCTGGTACTTTCGATAATTCTTTATATAGTTCATTCGCTTCCTGGATTCCTTTTGCTTGACTTTGTTTGAACGATTCTATAGCTGCGTTATTAGCTTGCGCAATCCCCTCAGATAATAATTGAGCCTGAAGTGCATCCAAATAAATCCATTGACTTTTTGTCACTCCAGATATACCTTCTCGACTAGAACGAATAAATTGCAACTTTTTATCTGTAATGCTACTCATGCCAAATTCGATTGCTAAAATCCTCTCTAATTCAGCAACTTGAGCAGGATCATTAACTATTTCATCTAATCCATGACCACCAGAATTTACTAGAGTGATTTTTTCACCTAAATAAACTCCACCAGCTAAAGCCGAAAGCTGGAGAACATCCCATTCAGTATTAACGCGAAGAACACGGCCTGTAAAACTCTCCATTTCCTTTTCTATATCTTGAATATTTTCAACTACTCTTTCATCATCTTTGAGAGCAACCGACGTTACGTATAACGGAGCTGGATTATACACGATTGTAATCCTCGCGTTATACTTTAATGCGACTCGCTGAGCAACATTACCTCCTAGTGAATGCCCTGTAAGAATTAAATTATCTGCTCCATATTTTTCAGCCATCTTTTCATAAAAAGTATAAGCATTATCATAGTGGTATCCTATACCAAATCCGATACTATACACATCCGTTGAAATATCCATTCCAAAATCCCCAGATGGATTAGTTCCAGTATACGAAACAACAACTTTCCCCGTATTTTTATCCTTAAACGCTGTTCCGCTAGTTCCAGTGGAGGCATCATAAAAATCATCAATATATTCTAAATTACTAGGTATTTTCTTCTCTTGTTGAGCTACTGCCAAGACTTTACTTACTTCTGTTAAGTCTGGAGATTTTACTCTCACTCTTTCTAACTCATAAGATAAATTTGAAGCGTCTAATGTACTTATCATACTCCCTGTAGTTTTTACCACTGTCACTTTAGTTCCTTCTTTCTAGTCAGATACTGTTTCTCTGAAATAATATCCATCTTCATCCTCTACAACAACTGAGTAGTAATAATTTTTGTTAGAATTACTACCTCCAAAAGACAATTCAATAGTCTTTGATGTAGGAAAAGATAAATACTCGTTAATTTCTGGTAGATTCACATCATAATTTATACCAAAAGAACCATTCATCGAATTATAGTGTTTCTCTTTCAGTTTTAGCGTTGATAAGAAATCTTTATTTAAAGTAATTTTCTGGAATAAAAATCCTTGTTGTGGCCAAATTTTAAGTGCTTCTTTCTTATCATCAAAAGCAAATCCATTATCGTGATATTCCACGTTTATGGTTTTATATTTTTCTCCACTATTACTATCTTGTAGAATAAGAGTTCCTCGAATCGGTTCTCCTTTTTTTATTCCATCCATCTCAATGGTCACTAAATACTTATGTTCATTTTCTTTATAGTCATAAACTTGATATAGTTTAAACCCATTCGGAAACTGTTCAAACAGATCTTCCAAATTTTGTGTAGGATACACGCGACTAACTTCCGTTCCGACTCGGTTTTCTAAGTATGCTCTACTATTTCTTGTATTACATCCAAGTAACATTAAGCTTGCCCCTCCTATTATCATGAAACGCAATAATTTCTTTATTTCCATTTTTAACCCTCACTTTAAGAGTTTATTAGTTTACTTCAATATTATCATAGTTACAAGAAAAGACAATATTATACAAATCGTTTCTATTTTATTTTGTCGACTTATGATACCCTTAAAATGATTATTAGCTAAATTATATCATTTGCAGTTCATTCATTCGATAGTTTTCTTAACAAAAACAGCTCAAAAGCGTTCTAACTTTTGAGCTGTCCTGTATTTTTTCTATATGAAGTTGATTAACCTCTTAATTTGCCGTTTTGGCCAAGGTTTTCGGCTTTAATTTCTTGAATAATGATATGAATATGTTCTGTTGGAGCGCTAGTATGCTTAGACACCACTTCTGTCACTTCTTTGACAAGGGCTTCTTTTTGTTCGCGGCTTCTTCCTTCGATCATTTCAACATGAATAAATGGCATGGTTGTGCCTTCCTTCGTTTTCAACTAATTTATCTAGTTGCTCTTTGATTCTATTCTACTCCTATACCGGAGGGAGTGCTAGGTGGGATGCTGTAAGTGTCTCACACCCGGTGTAGTTGATCTAGAAAAGGCAATAACTACGTCCACTTCCTGATATAAAGGGTCAAAAGTTCTGGGAATTCATTTCAAAATGTTTCATATAAAATAGAGACCTTTCGACATTATTAGCAATGCCCACGTCACAAATCCTTCTAACTATAAAGGATTTTGCACGACTCGAATCGAGTCGTTTGCGTTGTTCCAGTCCAACGTTCAATTTTTGAGCGTTCGGTCTTGTAGCCTAAAGGATAGTCGCTTATGAAAAAACTTATCTTTCTTCAGTCTTACTTCGATATTTGTAAAAGTACCTCTTTAAATATTTCATTTCAGATTTAATTAGAGTCCAAAAAAACTACATCCATTAGACATGCTATTGGATGAAGTTCAGTAATCTTTTACAAATAAATTCAGTTAACTTTATCAAATTTTCTTGAGCGGAATCCATCGATTCACTCTCGCGCAATAGTCCTTATAGGCTTCTCCGTGCAGTTCGTAAAGCCATTTTTCATCGGTAATACGAATCACGACGGTTAATAACACCCACTGAATCGGAATCAGAATCAGCAACCACATATTATGCATGGTTAGGGTAATCCCGATGCTGCTGAGCCACCACGAAAAGTAAATTGGATTGCGAGTGCGCGCGTAAATTCCTGTTGTCTTGAGTTCGCTAGTTTGGATACTTGTGCTAATAAACGACTTCACCCCGCTGAGCCACTGAATTCTCGCTGCAACAACCATTAAGAGGAAGCCAATCAAATAGAACAAATCTTTGAATCCACCCTTTAATAGTCCACTCTGGAGCACTGACTGACTCAGCAGCAAACCAGTCAAATTCAGTACAAGGATAGTTATGTATAGGTAAGGCGCTGCTCCATAAGTCGGTATTTTTTGATGTTTTTTTTGATCACTTTTTAAGTACATGTTCTCACCTCATTATTAAAGAAACCATACTACAAGCTACAATTTTTCACCTACATTTTACCACTACTATCCCGCGTTATAAACAGTGTTCTATAGGATTTTACAAAAAAAGAGATTCCCCCCACGAATAGGAATCTCTCTTCATTTATTGAGTATTCAGTTATGTCTTTTTAGTCCTCTAACACAAAAATCTCTTCAACATTGAGCTGGAGTAACCTTGCAATCTTCATTGCAAGTTCAAGGGTAGGATTATATTTATCATTCTCAATGGCAATAATGGTCTGTCTGCTTACACCCAATGTTTTTGCCATATCCTCTTGTCGCAATCCTGCTGCTTTTCTTAGCTGTTTTATATTATTTTTCATATACCATCACGCTTTCTGGAAAAAATACACGCCAACAGCCAATACCACGATAACAGCGACAACTGCTAGAATGACTCCTTGAACAAGTTTATTTGGTTCTTTATACTCTTCATCGCCAGCAATCATATTGCGTTTCATTGCGGTTTGAGCAAATCCTTGCACACTTACAGATAAGAGCAAAATCAAGCAAGGTAGCATTTCAAGTTTGCCACCACTAACAAGTGATTGATAGATATTAAATCCTGTCCATGCACATAAACCCAAAAGCGTTGTTTTATAGCCCCACGCCTCAGAACGCAACTGAATATCTCTGTCCATTTCATCCATCTTTTTCATGGCTTTGTTCTTCCAAATTTCTATAATAATGTTAAGAGCTCTTTACATTACAAATTATACTCTCCTACCTGAAAATGTCAAGAGGTTTTTACATTTTATTTTTTTGCAATGAACATAGATGTATTCCTTCTTACGATTCCCCGTACCCTTACTAAGAATCCCGTACCGCTTCACCTACAAAAACAGAGAAATATGACTTTGTACAAATAGTCGAAGTCCCCCTCGCAGAAATGGCGTGCGTTTCCTGAAACAGCCGCACGACTCGGATCGAGTCCTTTGCGTTGTTCCAGTCCAACGTTCCATTTCTGGACGCTCGGTCTCCTATCCTAAATAAAAAATCGATTACGTAGAATCTGCGGATTTTATAGTAGCGGTAATGGGAGATAGCAACCAATGTGAATTACTGACTCTAGGGTGAAACCCGTAGAGTCAGTTTGAAGCTTGGTAGAGATTGAGACGAAGGCTCAATCCGTTGCCCCATTACAGCGACTATAAACAAATCCGCAAGGATTCGTAGTAATCGATTTATAAGTATTCTTTTTATGAAGTTGAACTCGACCTCACAGAAATGGCGTGCGTTTCCCGAAACATCCGCACGACTCGTTCCGAGTCCCTTGCGTTGTTCCGGTCCAACGTTCCATTTCTGAGCGTTCGGTCTCGTATCCTAATATTTTTTAATTTGCACAAAATCTATATGATGTCCCACTGTTTTATGGAGGATGAAGTCGGCGCGGGTTTTCGTTGGTAAGATGTACTCCTTAAGGTTCTTCAGGTTAGTCTTCTTCCACACATCTTTCGCCATCGCAATCGCGTCCGCACGATTCCCAATCGCATATTGATAGTAATAGTTATCCGGCTGTGATTTCGCACGGTCCATCAACAATTCGAAACGCTCCAAGTACCATTGCTCAATCAGCGTGGCATCAGCATCTACGAAAATCGACCAGTCGAAGAAATCACTCACGTAAATTTCACGATTTGGCGGCAGTTGCAACACATTAATCCCCTCTACAATCAAGATATCAGGCGACTCAATCGTCTGCACTTCCCCTGGCACAATATCGTAAATCTCATGCGAATACACCGGCGCATCCACGCTTGGATTACCGGTCTTCACTTCGAGTAGGAAATGAACGAGAGCTTCCATGTCGTAACTTTCCGGGAATCCTTTACGATCCAAGATGCCACGTTGAATTAACTCTTTTGTTGGAAGCAAGAATCCATCCGTTGTCATCAGCGCCACTCGTTTACTTGGATATCGTTGTTGCAGCATCGTTTGCATTAAACGAGCCGTTGTACTCTTCCCGACAGCCACACTTCCTGAAACCCCGATAATAAACGGCACTGTCTTCTTCTGTTGATTCAGAAACTGTTGCTCCTCGGTATGTAATTCAATATGTTTTTTAAAGTATACATCAAAATAATCCAGCATCGGCACATACACTTCTTGCACGTCCTGTAGGGAAATGCGGTCATTTAATGACGTTAAGTGCGCAAGTTCCGCGCTTGTCATCGTGAATGGATGCATGCCTTTATATTGGCTCCACTCACTTCTTTGAATCTGATAATACGTCTCGTTTTCTCTCAACGGATTCGTCTCCTTCAGTTACAGGTTTACTATTCTTGAATTGTACCATAAGTAGCACACTGTTTCTATGATTCATTTCTTTATAATCTTAAGTTTTTCCCATGAAATCAGCATGCTTGTTTACGAAGGGGAACGAATCTAGTAGAATGTGAATTGAAAACGAAGAAAGGGATGTCGTATGAAACTACAAAAGGGAACAGGCCTCGCCAATGGAAAAATCATTTTAGCCGGTGAACATGCTGTCGTCTATCATAAACCAGCCATTGCACTACCCATTAATGCGGTGTTTGTGAAAGCCGATATCGTCACTGCAACCAAAGGGCAAACGATCGAATGCGAATTATATTCAGGGGACCTTCAAAGCATGCCCGCTTCAATGGCAGGATTGCAGTTTGCGATTCAAAAAGCATTTTTACTTGCCTCTTCAAAAGAAGTCACGAGTCATGCTTTTGTCCTCTCCATCGAGTCAACGATTCCAGCCGAAAGAGGCATGGGATCCAGTGCTGCAGTAAGTGTGGCGGTCGTGCGTGCCATTTTTGATTTTTTCAATACGCCTTTATCCGATGCCACTTTATGGGACATCGTACAAGGAGCTGAAACCATTTCTCATGGCAATCCAAGCGGTGTTGATACAGCTACAACAAGCGGCACTCGTCCGGTCTTTTTCCAAAAGGAACAAGAACTTCAAACGCTTGAGTTGGATATGCCAGCGTATCTCGTCATCGCGGATTCAGGCGTCACCGGGAATACGAAGCAAGCGGTCCATCATGTAAGTACCCTGCAAGAACGCATCATCGACCCGACCACTAACGAAACTGGTTCAGATGCGGTTCAATCGATTGGCGCCATCGTACAAGATACACGGACCGCTATCGAAACAAAAGACCCTCTAAAACTCGGTCAGCTAATGAATTCTAATCACGACCGCCTTAAAAAATTAGGGGTTTCGCATGATATCATTGAAGCCCTCGTCAGTACCGCTCACGAAAATCATGCACTCGGAGCAAAAGTCACAGGTGGTGGACTAGGCGGTTGTATGATTGCCCTTGTAGCTACAAAGAACGACGCCCTTCATTTACAAGAACAATTCATGAAAAAAGGAGCGCAAGCGGTCTGGATTCAGTCGCTCGCCAAAAAGGAGAAGAGCTAATGACCACATCGATTGGAATTACGCGTGCGCATACGAATATCGCACTCATTAAATATTGGGGAAAAGAAAATAAGGAGCTTTTCATTCCGATGAATAGTAGCCTCTCTTTAACTCTTGAAGCTTTCTATACCGATACAAAAGTCGAACTTTCAGATGCGTTAGCTGAAGACGAGTTCTATCTTAATGGCGCCAAACAAGACGAAGCGGCGACCGCTAAAATCACGCGCTTCTTAGACTTGTTCCGCGCTGAAACGGGAGACTCGCGTCGTGCTAGCGTCGAGAGCTTGAATTTTGTCCCAACTGCAGCAGGTCTTGCGAGCTCTGCTTCCGCCTTTGCGGCACTTGCTGGGGCGATGAACGAGGCAACCGGTCTTAACATGCCTGCTCAAAAACTATCGACTTACGCTCGTCGTGGAAGTGGCAGCGCTACTCGTAGTTTATTTGGCGGATTTGTCGAATGGAATAAAGGAGACTCCAACGAGAACAGTATGGCGATTCCCGTGGACGATGCAAACTTTGACATCGGGATGATTATTATCGTCGTGAGTGCGGCCGAGAAGAAGATTTCAAGTCGTGCTGGCATGGAATTGACTGTTTCTACTTCACCATTTTATGAAGGTTGGGTCACTTCTGCGGCAACCGATTTAGCCGATATCAAAGAGGCCATCAAGGACCGCGACATTCATCGCATCGGCTCTATTGCGGAATTTAACGGCATGAAAATGCACGCTACGATGCTAGCAAGTAACCCTCCATTCTGTTATTTTGAACCGGAGAGCATTATCGCCCAACAAACGATTCGCACGATTCGAGAAAAACGAGGCATTCCGGCCTACTTCACGATGGATGCTGGGCCAAACGTCAAAGTCATCTGCAAGGCGAGTGATATACCAGTGATTATGGAAGAGCTTTGCAAAGTATTCCCGACTGAAAAACTCATCCCTACGCTTCCAGGAGAAGGCATTCGTACATTGACAGAAGACGAATGGAACGCTTCTCGTGCGACTTTTGAAGGGAAGTGAGCGCGTGACGATTACTTCAAAAGCTCCCGGTAAACTCTTTATTGCAGGAGAATATGCGGTTGTCGAACCCGGACACGGTGCCATTATTGCAGCTGTGTCGCGCTACTTAATCGTCACAATCAACGAAGCTAGTAGTGTAGGAAGTTTAACCTCTACGCAAAATTCAGACATCGTTGTGGAATGGACTCGCGAAGGGGAACTATTCCGTGCAAAAGGAGAGCATCCCTATAAACTAGTCGAAGAAGCGATTCTGGTCGCAGAACAATATGTTCGAGAAACTGGGAAACATACAAACACCCTCTACTCGCTTTCGATCACGAGTGAGCTCGATGACGCTAAGCGTGGTATTAAATACGGACTCGGTTCGAGTGGTGCCGTTGTGGTCGCAACGATTCAAGCCGTTCTTGATTTTTACGAGACTCCGAGAACACCGCTACTCGTTTATAAACTGAGTGTTTTAACGAATCTTCGCCTATCCCAACGTGGATCCTTTGGAGATATCGCCGCCTCTTCTTTTGGAGGACTGGTGTATTATACCAGCCCGGACCGAAGCGAATTACTCGTAAAATTACAAAGCCAAACTATCAAAGAAATTTGTGATTCCGACTGGAAAGACCTCACCATCGTTCGTCTTCCAGAAATCCCAAACTTCAACCTCTTAGTCGGATGGACTGGACAAGTCGCTATCACAGATTCACTCATTCAAGCTACTGAGAAGAAACGTAAAGTCGAAACCGATAACGCTTTTTACAAGGAATTTCTTACAAAGAGTCATGCCATCGTTCAAGGCATACAAAACGCTTGGAACAAACAAGATATCCCAGCCTTACAAGAAGGTATCCGTTCCAACCGCGCACTCTTAAATCAATTTGCAAAAGTCATGCTGTTGGAAATTGAAACCCCAGCACTTCAAACTCTTTGCGACCTCGCAGAAAAGGCCGGTGCCTGCGCAAAAACTTCAGGCGCTGGTGGGGGCGATTGCGGTATTTGCTTTACACAAAACGAAACTCAACGACAACAAATTGAAACCCAATGGGCCAAGGCTCAAATTCAAGTGCTTCCGCTGACCATCGCTGAAGCCTGGTAAAGGAGATTAATGATGGATTTATTTCAACAACAAATGAATCGAAAGGACGAACACGTAGGTCATGCGAACCAGCAATACCGTGCAAAGAGCGCTCCCGAGTTCGTGGAAACGCGCTTCGTGCATCATCCCTTCACGACCGTTGATGTGGCTGATGTATCGCTGCAGACAGAGCTTTCCGGGCTCACCTTCAACGTTCCATTCTTCATCAACGCCATCACAGGTGGGAGCCCACTCACAACTGCGTTAAATCAGCGCTTAGCCATCTTGGCTCGTGAAACAGGCATGGCAATGGCGACTGGTTCGATGAGTATCGCGATGAAATTTCCTGAAAGTGCGGAAAGCTTCAAGGTGATTCGCCAGGAAAATCCAAACGGTATCCTCTTCGCAAATCTCGGTGCGCATTACGACGCTGAGGCTGCTAAACGAGCTGTCGAACTCATCGAAGCCAACGCGATTCAAATTCACGTCAACCGTGCACAAGAACTTGTCATGCCAGAAGGTGACCGCGTCTTTAGCAACTGGCTTAAAAACATCGAAGAAATCGTCAAAGCGAGTGCCGTTCCCGTTATCGTCAAAGAAGTCGGATTCGGATTTAGCCGTGAAGCCATCGCACAACTAGAAAGTATCGGAGTGAGTGCCATCGACATTAGCGGTACAGGCGGTACGAATTTCGCAAAAATCGAAAACGGCCGTCGCAAGGAAGATAAACTTGACTTCCTAGAAGACTGGGGACAAACGACCTTGACGTCCCTCATGGAAGCCCAAGGAAGCCGCACCCCAATCATCGCTTCCGGCGGTGTGAAGACGCCACTCGACATGGCCAAATGCTTCGCTCTGGGGGCCAGCCTGGTCGGATTGTCTGGTGAAATGTTGCATCTCGTACGGAAAGACGACTCCCTTCCAGACGCAATCCATACGGTCCAAACCTGGAAAGAGCAACTAACAACAATCTTAACGCTTGTCGGTGCCGGTAGTATCTCTAGTCTCCAACAAGCCCCAATCGTGGTCGCACCAAGCATCCAAAACTGGTGTGATGCCCGCGGGATTGATTGGAAACATCTTGCACAACGTTAAAAAGCAAAAAGAGCTTAGGCGATTGCCTAAGCTCTTTTCTAATTTTACGGGAAAAATAAGAAATGGATTATGCGCAGTACGTAGAAGAAAATCCCCACGATCAGTAACAAGACCATCGCGACATGCACATAAGGTCCTACTGGTGTGTTCACGAAGGCTTGTAGCGCTGGGAGTTTCGTATATAAAACAAAGTACAAGGCGCTAATCCAGAACCCGAGTCCTAATAATCTTTTCATGAGACGTCCTTTCTATAAAACGAAGTACTGCATGATTAAGCTAGAAACAGCCACCATAAACCAAGTTGCTAAACCTGTTAAGATTGGTTTTGCCCCTGCTTCTTTGAATTGTTTGAAAGAAACTTGCATTCCGATACCTGCTAACGCCATCGCCATCAACCATTTAGATGCTAATTTTGCATACGGTACAAGGAAATTTGGGAATAAGCCCACACTTGTAATGATGGAAGCGACCATGAACCAAATGATAAACATTGGCACGATTTTCTTCCATTGTACAGTTTGTCCTTCTTGTTTCATACGACGAGCTTCCACTAAAGATAACACAATACACGCTGGAACAATCATCAACGCACGAGTCAGTTTTACGATTGTCGCGATTTCTAGGGCTTCTGCACTGTAACTTGCACCGGCTGCGACCACGCTGGATGTATCGTTAATCGCTGTCCCTGCCCAAAGCCCGAACTGAGACGCGTCCATGCCCATCATATGTCCTAAGAATGGGAATAGGAATACCGCCATTACATTGAAAAGGAAGATGGTTGAAATCGACAACGCTACTTCATCGTCTTCCGCTTTAATGATTGGTGAAGCTGCAGCAATCGCGGAGCCCCCGCAAATGGCAGTCCCGAATCCAACAAGAATCTTCAATGGACGAGATAGTTTAAAGAAGTTCCCTACAAATAGCGCTGTTAAAAATGCAATCGAGATTGTCACAATCGTCACTGGGAACGATGACGCACCTGTTTGGCTCACTTGCGCAAACGACATTGTAAATCCAAGCGCAATAATCGAATAATGTAATAATTTCTTCGCTGAATAGTTAATTCCCGGTCTAAAATCACTTGGGATTTTCCAAAATTGGTTCAAGGCCATCCCTAAAATAATGGCGAATACCGCACTTCCTATAACTGGGAATAGCTTATCGAGCATCACTGAGACAACCGCAATAGCAAATGTACAAAGCAGCCCTTTTCTTTTTTCCATGAATGATGACATTTCATCAGATCCTTTCAGTACTAAATCTTTACTAGTATAGCACAAACTGCCTTGTTTTTCTTACACAAATTGAAAGGTCCTCCCCTTTTTATCGTATCTCAGGATAGGAGGGATGAAAAATGAGAAAGATTTTACCAACAAATGATTTAATGTTTAAAAAAATGATGACAAGCGAAGGAAAAGAATATATCTTACAAAATTTTATTCAAGTTGTTACTGGGATGAAACTATCTAATGTGAAGCCAACCAATCCATATCAAATTCAAAAATATCGTGAAAATCTCGCTGGAGTAAACTTAGAAATGTACCAAACCATCGTGGATATTGCCGCAACAACAGAAGAAGGCATTGATATTATCATTGAAATGCAACTATATAAGCATAGAGGCTTCTTTGAACGCATTCGCTATTATATGGCATCAACTTATATGGATAGTTATTCTGCAGGCCATCAAACCTATAAACCTGTTATTTCAATTGTCGTAACTGATTTTTCTGTTTTTAAAGAAGATCCTGAACCAAGAGTAGAAATCGGCCTTGTGAATTTAGAGAAAAATCGAGAAGTTTTAAATGAAAAAGGTCAACCTTTCGAACGCGTTTATCTCGTCAATTTAGCAACCACATTACCTAACCAGGACGAAGCCTTCAATGAGTGGAGAAATTTCCTTAAAAATGGTACAATCACGGCAAAAGCATCCAAAGAAATTCAAGACGCTTATGCTGTTGTTGATTTCTATAATTTAGATTCGGAGGAAATGAAGATGGCGGAACAAATGGAAAAATACGAAGAAGTCTATTGGAAAACAATCGAATATGCCAAAGAGACCGCTAGAGAAGCAGGACTTAAAGAAGGTCAAGTTTTGGCATTTCTTAAAATGAATCTTCCTATCACAGAAATCATAAAGCACACCGGATTGTCTGAAGAAGAGATTCAAAAAATTATAAATACACTATAACAAAACCCGCTTAGAATCACGTATCTGCGCTGACTCTAAGCGGGTTAATTTTTAGAATTGTTTTACGACAACCCCATCAGGAGTTCCAACAAGCACGATATCGGTCATGTTTGTGAAGAGGCCTTGCTCTACCACACCTGTCATGCCTTTGATTTTTTCTCCGAATGCGATTGGGTCTTTAATTGGATAGACATCCAAGTCGATAATGTAGTTTTTGCTATCGGTTAAGTAGCGTTCTCCGTCACGTTCGCGGAACGTTGGTTTGTATCCTAGCGCTTCAAAACGTTTGAATAATTGAAGCGAACCATAAGGCACTACTTCCACTGGTAATGGGAAACGACCTAAATAGTCGACCATTTTTGATTCGTCTACAATCCAGATAACACTCTTTGATTGCTCGGCAACGATTTTTTCGAATAATAATGCACCGCCGCCCCCTTTGATTCCTGAAAAATCAGGAGCGATTTCGTCTGCACCATCGATTGTGACGTCGATATAATCCACTTCATCCACGCTCTTCAATGGAATTCCAAGCGCTTCTGCTTGTTTCTTCGTTGCTAAAGAAGTCGTTACTCCCACGATTTCAAGTCCTTCTTCTTTTACCCGTCGACCGATTTCTTCCACAAAATAGTAGGCTGTTGAACCAGTTCCTAAACCAACCGTCATTCCACTTTCTACATATTCTGCAGCTTTCTTGCCGACTAATTCTTTCATGTTCATTCAAGTTTCCCCCTGAGAAATTATCTATGTTGAGTATAGCATAACTAACTTCTTCAAACTATCTCTTCTAGCAATTTTCTACTTCTTTTTATGAGAGGCAGCTGCTTCTAAAGCGCGTTTTAAATAACGACCTGTGTGGCTGTTTTTATCTTTCGCCACTTCTTCTGGCGTTCCTGTCGCAATAACAAGACCACCACCGCTACCGCCTTCTGGTCCCATATCAATGATATAGTCAGCGGTCTTAATCACATCTAAGTTATGTTCGATGACAAGCACGGTATTACCGGCTTCAACTAAACGATTCAACACTTCAAGCAGACGTGCGATATCGTCTGTATGTAGTCCTGTCGTTGGTTCATCAAGCACGTAGAAAGTATTACCTGTTGAGACACGTTGAAGCTCGCTGGCTAACTTCATCCGTTGCGCTTCTCCTCCAGAGAGCGTTGTAGCAGATTGTCCAAGGGTGACGTATCCTAACCCTACATCTTTAATCGTTTGTAATTTGCGTTTGATTTTTGGAACGGCTTGGAAGAATTCTACTGCTTCATCAACGGTCAATTGAAGAACATCCGCAATACTCTTTCCTTTGTATTTCACTTCGAGCGTTTCAGAGTTATAGCGCGTTCCGTGGCAGACTTCACACGGCACATATACGTCTGGTAGGAAGTGCATCTCGATTTTCAGGATACCGTCCCCTTTACAAGACTCGCATCGTCCACCCTTCACGTTGAAACTGAAGCGTCCTTTCTTATATCCGCGGATTTTCGCTTCGTTTGTGGTCGCAAATAAATCACGAATATCATCGAATACACCCGTATACGTAGCCGGGTTGCTTCGTGGGGTTCTTCCGATTGGGCTTTGGTCGATATCGATAATCTTATCAAGACTCTCAAATCCAGAGATGCTCTTGAACATCCCCGGTTTTTCCTTCGTACGTGTAATCTCACGCGCTAAGGCTTTCTTCAATACGCTGTTCACAAGTGAGCTCTTTCCAGAACCCGATACTCCTGTTACAGCGACAAAACGACCGAGTGGTACATCCACATCGATGCCGCGTAAGTTATTTTCCGCAGCGCCTTTTAAGTGGATCCAACCCTTATCTTCCCTGCGGCGTTCGCTTGGAACTGGAATATATTTTTTCCCAGCTAAATATTGACCGGTGAGTGATTTTGGATTCTTCTCCACTTCTTTTGGAGTTCCTGCAGCGATAATCTCGCCACCGAATTCACCCGCACCTGGACCGATATCAATCAAGTAGTCCGCAGCACGCATCGTGTCTTCGTCGTGTTCTACGACAATCAGCGTATTTCCTAGGTCACGCATGCTCTTCAATGACTCTATTAAGCGGTCATTGTCGCGTTGGTGAAGCCCAATCGAAGGCTCATCTAAAATATAGAGAACGCCCGAAAGGTTTGACCCGATTTGAGTCGCTAAACGAATCCGTTGCGCTTCTCCCCCCGATAAAGTTCCTGCGGCACGACTTAAGGTTAAGTATTGCAAGCCGACATTGCGTAAGAATTTCAAACGAGAGCTTACTTCTTTTAAGATTGGAGCTGCAATTTGCTCATCTGTCTCCGATAAGTTTAAGTCTTTGAAGAAGTCAATCTCATCATCCACAGATAGAGAGAGGACTTCGCTAATATTTTTTCCGCCTACTTTGACAGATAAGGCTTGTTCGTTTAAACGGAAGCCATGACAAGTCTTACAAGAAGATTCTGTCATATATTGGCGCATTTGTTCTCTAGTAAAATCACTATTGGTTTCACGATAGCGGCGTTCCACATTCACTGCCACGCCTTCAAATGGGATTTCTACATCTCGGACTCCACCAAATTCATTTTCATGATGGAATTGGAAAGTAGCATCTCCGGACCCATACAGCACCATATTGACTTGTGACTGTGTCAATTTTTCAAACGGAATATTCATCGGAATCTTAAATTGCTCACAAAATTGGCTGAGCATCGATGGATAGTAATTGGAGCTAATCGGATTCCATGGAACCAGCGCTCCTTCTTCCAATGTTAAACTCTTATCGGGAACAATTAATTCCAAGTCCACTTCGAGTTTTGATCCAAGGCCATCACATTCTGGACAAGCTCCAAATGGCGCATTAAAGGAGAAAAGACGCGGCTCTAATTCGCCAACTGTAAATCCACAAATCGGACATGAATGGTGTTCGCTAAAGAGATGTTCTTCCCCACCAATCACATCGACAATAGCATACCCTTCCGATAAACGAAGGGCTGCTTCAATCGAATCGAATAGACGTGAACGACTCTTATCACTCACCACAATACGGTCCACAACGATTTCGATATTATGCTTTTTGTTCTTCTCTAAATTCAGCTCTTCGGTGACTTCATGCATCTCGCCATCAACGCGCACACGCACATATCCATCTTTTTGAATTTTTTCAAAGACTTTTTTATGCTCCCCTTTCTTTTGGACAACAACAGGAGCAAGTACTTGAATCTTTGTTTTTTCGGGCATTTCCATCACACGATTGACCATCTGTTCGAGAGATTGACTTTCAATCGGTGTGCCGTCATTTGGACAAATTGGTTTTCCAACACGTGCATATAATAAACGTAAATAATCATTAATTTCTGTGACCGTTCCCACTGTTGAACGTGGGTTTCTAGATGTGGTTTTTTGATCGATGGCAATGGCCGGACTTAAGCCATCGATACTATCTACATCGGGTTTGTCCATTTGCCCTAAAAATTGACGCGCATACGCAGATAGACTTTCCACATAACGGCGTTGTCCTTCAGCGTATAAAGTGTCGAAGGCTAACGAACTTTTCCCTGAACCGGATAATCCTGTAATCACGACAAATTGATCACGAGGAATACTCACATCAATGTTTTTTAAATTATGAGATCGTGCTCCATGCACGATAATATGGTCTTTTGCCATTTGAATACCTCTTTATAATTGATACATCTATTGTATCAAATTTTTTCAACACGAACAAACGTTCTACAACTCAATGTTCATTTCTACTGGACAATGATCGCTTCCGGTGACATCGCTTCGGATTTTTACTTCTTGAAGGAGGTCTGTTAGTGGTTGTGAAATCACAAAATAGTCAATTCTCCATCCGACATTTCGAGCACGAGCTCCTCCCATGTAACTCCACCAACTGTAGGCACCTACCGTATCGGGATACAAGTAACGGAACGCATCCACTAAGCCATTATTGACGACTTGATCAAATTTTGCACGTTCTTCTTTTGTAAATCCTGCATTCATCGTATTTGTTTTTGGATTCGCCAAGTCGATTTCTTTATGAGCCACATTTAAGTCTCCACAGAAAATTACCGGCTTCTTTTCTTCTAATTTTTTGATAAAAGCAAGGAAGTCATCTTCCCACACCTGGCGGTACTCGAGACGAGATAAGTCACGTTTAGCGTTTGGAGTATACACCGTCACTAAATAGAACTTCTCGTATTCCGCTGTAATCACACGCCCTTCTTGGTCATGCTCTTCTATTCCAATTCCATATTCTACAGATAACGGTTTTTCTTTCGTAAAGATGGCTGTTCCTGAGTAGCCTTTTTTCACAGCTGAATTGAAGAATACCTCATATTCACTAAATTCCATTCCCAGTTCTACTTGGTCTTGTTGCGCTTTTGTCTCTTGCAGGCATAAAATATCTGGATTGCTCTCTAACACATATTCTTGAAGCGCTCCTTTATTTAAAACCGATCGAATGCCATTCACATTCCATGTTGCTAGTTTCATCTTGAATCCTCCCTCATAATGTCTCTTGTCATAGTATCAAGTATCTTCCTTTTTTGCGAATAAAAATAACCGAAAAGGAAAGCACTTAGCCATCCTTTTCGGTGTTTATTTGTTATTTGTCATTTCTTTTAAAGAGCTTTGATTTTCAGTTGGCAGACAGACATAGAAACTCGTTTGTCCGTTTTCCGACTCAGCAAACATGATTCCTCCATGAGAATGCACGATGTTTTCTGCAATCGCTAAGCCTAACCCTGTTCCACCTGTCTCTTTTGAACGAGATCCTTCTGCACGATAGAACCTTGTAAAGAGTTGATCCAATACTTCTTTTGAAATCGGATCGCCTTCATTTCTAACCGCAATTGTAATGACGCCCTCTTTCTTCAACACTTCCATTAAGATCGTTGAATTTTCATGCCCGTATTTAATGGCATTCGATAACAAATTGTTGATCACACGTACCATTTTTTCAGCATCTAATTCCAGCACCACATCACGGTTTTCTGAGGAAACTTCGATTGCCATATGACGTTTTTGGGCTTCTAGTTCGAAGTCCGCAGCAATTTGCTCCAGAAAATTCACAATCGGAATATCGTTCAGTCGCAGCGGAGCACCATTCGGTCTACTCGTCGTATATTCAAACAAATCATCCACCAGCAATTTCATTTGCTCGGCTTTTGAATATGCGATTTCTGCATAACGCTTCGCATCATCCGTATCAATCTTTGGCTGATTCACAATCAAGCCTAAGTATCCAAGGATGGACGTCAGTGGCGTTCGGATATCATGTGAGACGTTTGTAATCAATTCATCTTTTGACTTTTCGATGGCACGTTCTTCTTCCAAAGCATTCACCGTCGAATCTACCAGTCGATTAATACTATTGACAACTTGTCCCATATCTCCACTTAACTGGAATGGAATCCGTCTATCGTATCTTCCTTCTGCAATCAAATGCAGTTCATCTAAAATATGATTTAGTTGCATTTGTTGATATCTTCTCATTAATCTCCAATAGGTAAAAGCAATCGCAAAAATAATGGAAGTAATGGTAAAGATATTTTTATAGAGCAATATTTGATCCGTGCCAATTTGCAGGACTTCTCTTGCTGAGAATTGAATCGAAATGATTCCCGGCTCATTTACTAACTGACTAATCATCACTAAGATGCCGAGATAGAGTAGAAATACCACACAGAGCGTGACAATCCCCTCTAAAACCAGTTCACTGATTTCTTTACGCGTCAGCGTGAGGATGGTCGGTTCGTTTTTTGCTTTTCCAATTTGAAGAATCTTTTGTTTATTTGTCTTCAATTTTATAGCCTACTCCCCATACTGTTTCGATGACTTTTTCTCCTCCAGTGGCTTCAGCAATTTTATCGCGCAAGTGACTTACGTGTACCATTACTGTTTTTGTAGAAACAATACTTTCTTGTTGCCATACTGTCTCAAAAATTTCATCAGCGCTAAATACTCGGTTTGGATGACTCGCTAATAAGAATAAAATTCCAAATTCTAATACTGTTAACTGAATTTCTTTTCCATCAGAAGTCGTCACTTGATGAGATTCTTTTTTGATTGTTAATGGTCCAATTGTAATTTCTTCGTTGGCTGGACCTTCTTGCGTAATGGTCGAACGGCGAAGTAATGATTTCACACGTGCAATCACTTCTAGTGGGTTAAATGGTTTAGTCACATAATCATCCGCCCCATTGGTTAATCCTTGAATCTTATCGATGTCTGTAGACTTCGCACTTAATAAAAGAATTGGTAATTGCGCATTTTCTTTACGAACTTCATGTACCACTGAGATTCCGTCTAGACGTGGCATCATAATATCCAAAATAATCATATCGATATCTGGATACATTTTTAATTTTTCGAGAGCTTGTTTTCCATCGTATGCTTTTACGATTTCATAGCTTTCATTTTTTAAATAAATGGTTAATAGTTCAACGATTTCGCGATCATCATCTACTACTAAAATTTTCATGGGCATTCCCTCTTTTCGTTCTTTTTTCAACTTTATCCTATAAAAAAATTCCTATTTATGCTAGTCATTTTTAAGATTCTTGAATTTTACTTAATAATTTCCTAAGAAACGGCTTAAAAACGGCATATCGGACGACCCTATTCTGAACTTTTGTTATAATAAAACACGAAGAACTCTAAAGGAGAAGACTATGACATCATCACCGATTCAACACCAGACCGTTCAACTGGTCGCCACTCAAATCGAAAAGACCACTTCACTAGAACAAATTTTGACTCCTTTTGCTCTAGATGAAACTATTATTCGACATTTAACGAAGGAGCAAACGGGACCTTTCGTTCACTTTTGGACACTAGAAGATATTATTATTCTTGGGATGACCGATACAAAAGTCCCATTTCTAGAGGAAGGCTTACATCAACTTCGCTCACATGGATTTACTCCGATTGTCCGCCAAGCAGGAGGCCTCGCTGTCGTTAGTAACGAAGGGATTTTAAATATTAGCCTTCTTTTCAAAAACGAACAAATGCCTACTATCAATCGAGCGTACGAGTGGATGCAGCAATTAATTCAACAAAGCTTTCCTGAGGCTAGCGCATTAGGTGGAATCAATGCATTTGAAGTCAGTGATTCCTATTGTCCTGGCGATTATGATTTAAGCATTCAAGGAAGAAAAATTGCCGGCATTGCACAACGCAGGTTAAAAGACGTGGTTTGTGTGTCCATTTACTTAAGTGTATTTGGAGACCAACATTATCGCGGTCAAGTTGTTCGTGATTTTTATGACCATGCCATCCAAGGCCAAGAAACCAAATGGCATTTCCCAACGGTAAACGCTGATAGCATGTGGAATATTGGAGATGCCTTAGGACTCTCCCTCACGATTGAAGAGGTACAAATCCGCGTCTTACAAGCATTAACGCAGATGGGTTGCTCTCTTGAAGAGACAAAAATCGACTTCTCTCTCACTCCGGAATTCCAGAAAGCACTTGAGCGATTTATTCAAAGACAATAACCCTTCAAAAATAGCTCTATAAAGGCTTTTTTCAACAAAATCCTCTTGCATTTCCACCAAAAATAGCATACACTGGAAGTGCTTATGATAACATTTCACAATCTAAACGAAAGAAGGAGTAAAACGAATGACAGAAGCATTCAAACGTGAAAAAGTATTTCGTGACCCCGTTCACGATTATATCCATGTGCAACATCCCATTATTCTGGAATTGATTAATAGCCGTGAATTACAACGACTCCGTAGAATTAAACAAACTGGAGCCTCTATGTACACTTTCCATACTGCAGAACATTCAAGATTCTCGCATTCTCTTGGAGTGTATGAAATTGCTCGACGCATTTGCGATAATTTTGCCAGAAATTACGCTACTCAAGAAGAAGGGGATGGTCTTTGGGACGATCGTAATCGACTCGTAGTGCTATGTGCAGCTTTACTGCATGATGTAGGACATGGCCCATACTCTCATACCTTTGAGAAAATTTTCGACACTAACCATGAACAAATCACCATTGATATCATCTTATCTGAAGGAACCGAAGTGAACCATATTTTACGTAAAGTTTCTTCTACCTTCCCACAAGAAGTGGCCAGCGTGATTCAAAAAACGCATCCAAACCCTCAAGTAGTGCAATTGATTTCGAGCCAAATCGATGCGGATCGTATGGACTACTTGCTTCGTGATGCCTATTTCACAGGAGTTAATTACGGAACATTCGACCTTACTCGTATCCTACGTGTGATTCGTCCGTATAAAGGTGGCATTGCGTTTACTTACTCCGGAATGCACGCAGTTGAAGATTACATCGTGAGTCGTTATCAAATGTATATGCAAGTGTATTTCCACCCCGTTTCTCGTGGGATGGAAGTCGTATTAAATCACCTATTAAAACGTGCTTCGGCTTGCTACAACTCAGAATCAAATCCTTTAAAACACTCTGCAACATTCTTAAAGCCTTTCTTCGAAGGAACCTGGACATTGGAAGATTACTTACGTCTTGATGACGGCGTATTAAACACATACTTCTCCCACTGGCTCTTAGAAGAAGACGCGATTTTAAGTGACTTATCCGACCGTTTCATTAACCGTCGTCCGTTCAAATCAGTGCCATTTAACCGCAAAAACGATGGTTCACAAGTCGAACGAATGAAACAAATCGTGGAAGCCGTTGGGTTTGACCCTGAATATTACACTGCGATTAACAACAGTTTCGATTTGCCATATGATTTCTATCGTCCAGATTCAATTAAGCCAAGAACACAAATTGAACTCGTAGAACGCAATGGAAATATGGTCGAACTTTCTCAAGTCAGCTCGATTGTAGAAGCCATTTCTGGAAAGGTTCGTGGAGACGAACGACTATACTTCCCTCGTGAAATGGTCACACGCGACATGCAAAACGAACTTTTTATGGACGACTACGAAGAGTTCCAAACAATCGCTGCACAATTAGACGTGTTCTCGAATCAAATGAAATAACAGGATGTGAGCAATCGCGTTCAGAAATGGAACGTTGGACTGGAACGCCGGAAGGAACGTGAAACGTTCTGCGGACTTTTCGGGAAACGCACGCCATTTCTGCGATTGCGAGCTCAACTTCACAGGATACGAGGGCTCACAGGATGTGAGCATCATCTACCAATTACTTTTTATAAATAAAAAAACACAATATACCGTATACGGTATATTGTGTTTTCCACATTTCAAGGAGGCATTATGTCTATCAAATTAATCGCCATCGATATCGACGGCACACTGCTCAATTCAAAACGCGAAATCACACCTCGAGTAAAGGCTGCTTTAAATGCTGCAAGCGCACAAGGAGTCTATGTGGTTCTTTGTACAGGACGCCCATACCCTGGTGTAGAAGGTCTTCTTCAAGAACTCGACCTCGTCAACGACCACGATTATGTCGTAACTTACAACGGAACTCTTGTCCAACAAACAGGTTCAAAAAAAGCACTCGTTCGCTTTTCAATGACACATGACGACTTAGAACGCGTGAACGATTATGCTACAAAATACAAGGTGCATTACCATGCTATTGACGAAGAAGCGATTTTCGTTCCAACGGAAACAGTCGGCAAATACTCTGTCCATGAGAGTAAACTTGTTGGAATGCCTATCGTGCACCAATTATACAAAGACATTCCAACCGATAAAGAATTCGTCAAAATCATGTTCGTGGATGAGCCTGAAGTGTTAGAAGAATTACTTCCAAATCTTTCTGACGACTTCAAGAGTCGCTACAATATTTTCCGTAGTGCCAGCTTTTACCTCGAAGTCATTCACCCTGAAGCAAGCAAAGGAAAAGCCGTGCATCATCTAGCTGAGAAACTAGGCCTAACACGAGACGAAGTGATGTGCCTTGGAGACCATGAAAACGACCGTGACATGATTGAATACGCTGGACTTGGCGTTGCGATGGGAAATGCGATTGATTCCATTAAAGAAATTGCAAACTTCGTAACAACCACTAACAACGAAGATGGCGTTGCTGTTGCCGTTGAAAAATTCGTATTAAACAAGGAGAACTAGTCATGCTGCATGAGATGACTCTCTTTCCAAAACCGTACGCTTCCATTGCCTCCGGTCAAAAAACGATTGAGCTTCGTCTCTACGATGAAAAGCGTCAATCTCTTCAAATTGGTGATCAGATTCGATTTACCAATTCTGAAGATGCTTCTAAGTCTACACTCTGCGAAGTGGATCAGTTGCATGTTTTTAAAAGCTTTGCAGAACTCTACGAGAACCTACCGCTATTAAAATGTGGTTATACTCCAGAAGACGTGGACAATGCACATCCCGATGACATGTTGATATACTATTCCAAGGAAAAACAAGCACAATACGGAGTTGTCGGCATCGAACTCAAACGCATTTAAACTGTCGAGAGTGGTTTGATAAAAAACTTTCTTTTGTATTGAAGTTTTACTGAAAATTCGAAGTGTTTATAAAATAGGCTGAACCATATGCATGCTTTAATAAGATTGAGATTACTGAGAATCCACGGATTCTAAAATAGCAGTAACGTGAATTCGCATTAAAACAAAAATAAGGGGCGTAGGATTTTTAATCCTTACGCCTCATTTTTTGTTTTAAAGGTGAGAGACCTTAGGCTCAAACCGGTGCAACGTTACCGCTATTATGAAGATATCCGAGAGGATTCGAAGTAATCGATTTCTCCTTGAGAAACTTTTCATAACTTTGTTTAGCCTTATTTTTATAACACTTCTCACGCTGAAAAGATATTCTTTATAAAAATAGAACGTTCGTTTTATAAAGAGGTGTTTTTGGTGCTTTTTCCCGAATGATACAGGTTTTGGAAATTGTAATTTTCGTCATTTTATGTATAATATAGAAGTAGTTCATTCAAAGAGGGAGGACGATACAATGAAATTGAAAAGAAGTGAACGTCTTATTGATATGACGCAACGTCTATTAGATAATCCACATACGTTAATTTCATTAACTACATTTACAACTTTGTACCAGTCCGCAAAATCTTCTATTAGTGAAGATATTGCTATTATTAAGAAGACTTTTGAAAAACAAGGTGTTGGGATTATTCGTACAGTCCCTGGTGCTGCTGGCGGAGTGATTTTTGTTCCAAAAATCAAACGTGAACAAGCATTGGCTGCTGCGGAGAAATTAAAAGAACAAATGAACGATGCAAGTCGCTTATTGCCAGGGGGATATATTTATCTTTCTGATTTACTTGCAAAACCAAATGTATTACATGATTTAGGAAAAATGATTGCATCTGCTTACGAAGATAAGAAGATTGATGCCGTTATGACCGTTGCAACAAAGGGTGTTCCTATTGCACAAACGGTAGCTAATTATTTAAACGTTCCTTTCGTTATTGTTCGTCGTGATTCAAAGATTACAGAAGGTTCTACTGTAAGTATTAACTACGTTTCCGGTTCTTCTTCTCGTGTTGAGAAAATGGAATTATCTAAACGTACACTTCCTAGTGGATCTAATGTATTAATCGTTGATGATTTCTTAAAAGCTGGTGGTACGATTAACGGAATGCGTAGCTTAATTCAAGAGTTCGATTCAACCACTGCAGGAGCGGTTGTGTTCTGTGAATCTGGAGTGTCTAATCATAATGTGTCTGATTATTCTTCTATCATCAAAATTACAGAAATTGATACCGAATCTCAAAAAATCAAAGCGGTTTTAGGAAACTTCTTTGATACTCATGAATTTTTATAAGATATGAAATAAAGCGAAGAGCCTGTAAGGGTTCTTCGCTTTTTGTATGCGTGAAAAATTATCATATATGATAATTTCGCTAAATGAAAAATAAGAATAAGGACCACAATGGCAATACCGCTAAGTAGGCAATGGTTGTCATTGTCACCACATTCGTGGCAAAATCAACATCTCCTCCTGCTTCTGCCGCTAAAATCGGCATAATCACCAGTGTTGGAATAGTGGATTGAATAATAAAGGTTTCTTTTAATAGCGTGTTATCTGCCCCACCAATGAGTAAAATAAGTGCCATTAACATTGGGAAAATAATAAAGCGTCCGGATAAAGCAAGTACTGTATCGCGGTCTACTTTCAGTGTTCCCAGGCCACTTTGCTTGAGATTAATCCCAATATACATCAGTGACAATGGTGTCACTAAACTTCCCACTATACTAATTGAATTCTGGGCAAAGGTTGGAATTGGAACTCCTAATGCTACCACTCCTAATGCCACTAAAAACGCAATGAGTGGTGGCGAACAAAGACTCTTCCACTCGATTCCTTTGTTTTTATTTCCACCAGGACGGTCAGTGGCTACAACATACGTTCCAACGGTAAAAATCGATAATGTATTCATCACGTAGTAGACCAAGAAGTACGGCATGGCTTCTTCTCCAAAAAGGGAGAGGTTGAGCGGGAGCCCCATAAAGACCGTGTTCGCATTAACGAATGTATTGAGCATAATCCCTCGTCTTCCAACGGGAACTTTAAATAATACCACAACGCCCCATGCTACGATGTAACCTAGAATCACAGTAACCAATGGATAAAGACTTGCTCCAAAGAAGCTCACGAGTTGTTCTTTTGTTATAAATTTTAATACGGAAACAAAGATAGACGCTGGCAAGGCAATTTTCAAAATCAAATCCGCAATGCTCTTACTGAATCCTTCCTGAAACCATCCCTTGTCCTGCAAGAGATAGCCTAGCGCGATGACTGCTAGTATTGTCACTAGACTCGATAACGCTTGTATAATCACATGCTTATCCTCCAAATAATCTTATGAGAGATACTATACGCTCTCCTAGCCATTTCGTCAAACTGAGTCACAAAAAAAGCCTACCAAATGATGGTAAGCTTTATTATTATGCTTTTTTACGAAAGGCACTCAGGATAAATGAGATGAATAAAATGACAAGGAACACACATGTAATCGCCGCTCCTGGAGGGGCTTCGTAAATATAAGAAGCTGATAGCCCTGCAAAAAATCCAATCAGACTAATGATAATCCCGCCGATAATTACTCCATTAAACTTACTGCTCACACGAAGCGCAATCGAAGCTGGCAATACGATAACGGCTGATACTAGAAGAGATCCTGCGATTGGCATCATCACTGCAATCACAACTCCTGTGATAATTGTAAAGAGATTTGTCATCAATCGAACGGGCAGTCCCGCTGTCATCGCTGTGTCTTCATCAAACGATAGAACATAGAGTGGTTTACGGAAAATCGCGTATAAACTAACCACAACTACCGCAAGTAGAATCATAATCCACATTTGTTCTTTTGTAATTGTCACGATCGAACCAAATAAAAATTGATCCACACTCATCGTTGAACGACCTTTTTGTAAGTTCATTAAAATAAGGGCAATCGCCATTCCACCAGACATCAAAATCGCAACGGTAATTTCGGAATATCCTCTAAAATACTTTCCAATGGCTTCAATGAAAATTGCTGCAATAATGACTACAATCAGTGTGGTGAACGTCGGATTCATCCCTAGAAGAAACCCTAGCGCTACTCCGACTAAAGAAACATGTGATAAAGTATCCGCCATGAGCGACTGTCTTCTAAGAATTAAGAACAATCCAAGAATTGGCGTGATAAAAGCCATCGCTATTCCTGAGATGAATGCTCTTTGCATGAAACCATAGAAAAACATCTCCATGGAGAATCCTCCTTTCGTTGCAGATGAATATGTTTATCCACGTATTGTTCAAGTGCTTCTTCCTCATGAGTCACCATTAAAATGGCTTTCCCGTGATGAGCACATGCATGATGTAATAGATGATAGAATCGTTCTCTAGAAGCTTTATCCATTCCGGCGGTCGGCTCATCGAGGACGAATAAATCTGGGTCTGTTGCAAAAATTCGCGCTAAACAAATGCGTTGTTTTTGTCCCCCTGATAAATCTCCGATACGCTTATGACGCTCATCCCACATTCCAACGGATTTGAGAGAACGTTCGATATGTTCGTGATCTTCTGCTGTTAACTTTTTAAACCAGCGACCTTGTTGGTATCGCCCTGAAGCAACTAATTCATAAACATTCGAAGGGAAACCTACATTAAAAGAAGAAATCTGTTGCGGAGCGTATCCAATCGATAACTTCTCGCCATTTCTATTTTTCTTAGCAATCACTGCTTTTCCAGTCTTTGGAGTTAAAAGTCCCAAAATATTTTTAACGAGTGTTGACTTTGCCGCCCCATTTTCCCCAGTCAAAATCACAAATTGACCCGGCTCCACTGTAAAGCTAATATCTTCAAGTACTGTCTCTTGTTCATATGAGAAAGAAAGATGTTCTACTGAAATATAACTCATGACTTTCTCCTTTCTAAATCGTAGTGATTCTTTTTTATACAAAGGATAGGATAGCATATTGAGTGCACTCCGTCAATGTTTCGCTCTTCCTAGGCTTATCATTCGCTTCTGTCAAAAAAAGGGGGTATACTCTTCTCTGTTCAATAAAAAGGAGGCAGACAAATGTCTATTATGATTACTATTTTAACAGCTCTCGTGGCACTCGAATTCGTGTATATTTTCTACTTGGAAACACTCCAAACGACTTCAGAAGCTACAAGCCGCGTCTTCAACATGAGTGTTGAAACATTGAAGAACGCCAATATTACGACTCTTTTTAAAAACCAAGGTGTTTATAACTTGATGATTGCCGTAGGATTAGTCTTTGGATTAATCATTAGTTCTAGAGAAGTTGTCGGATTTCTACTCTTCAATATCATTGTCGTAGCAGTATACGGTGGACTGACTAGCCAAATGAGCATCATCTGGAAACAAGGCGGACTAGCAATTATAACGTTCCTCTTACTACTTATTTTATAGTTAAAATTCCATCTCTTAGAATTATTGGTAAATTTTACCAATAATTCTTTTTTTGTATTGAATTTTAGATTTCTTGGTGATATCATTTAGATATCAAATAGACAAAGGAGTCTTTTTTATGAACGAAAAAATTTTAAAAACAAAGTCTAACGGTTTTGTCGCATTATTTTTCATTGTTCTAATGATAATTGTTGCGATTGCCAGCTTTATTTCTTCCATCGCCTTTTTAAAGAATGAAGCATTAACTGTCGTCGGTGTTCTTCTTAGTATCTTTTTATTTATTGCATCGATCATTTCATTTGGCGGTCTGAAAGTTGTCAAACCGCAAGAGGCCATTGTTTTGACTCTTTTTGGGGATTACACAGGAACGATTAAAGAGCCTGGATTCTATTTTGTAAATCCTTTTAGCGTGGCAGTGAATCCTGCTTCTAAAACAAAACTTGGACAAAGTGGCGATGTCGATCGTCAAAATACACCAATCGCGGTTGGTAACTCAGGAATTGAAGCCAACTTAGATGCCTTTAAAAAACATATTTCCTTAAAAATCATGACCTTAAATAATTCTCGTCAAAAAATCAATGATTGCTTAGGAAATCCTGTAGAAATCGGAATTGCCGTAACTTGGAAAGTGGTTGATACAGCTAAAGCGGTCTTCAATGTCGATAACTATAAAGAATACTTATCGCTTCAATGTGACAGCGCCCTTCGTAATATCGTACGCATCTATCCTTATGATGTCGCTCCAAATGTCGACACTACAGGTGATGGGATTGCCGATGAAGGAAGCTTACGTGGATCAAGTGAAGTCGTTGCAAAACGGATTCGTGATGAAATTCAAGCACGTGTAGAAAATGCAGGACTTGAAATTATCGAAGCACGTATTACTTATCTTGCATATGCTCCAGAAATTGCTGCAGTAATGCTTCAACGTCAACAAGCTTCAGCAATTATTGATGCTAGAAAGATGATTGTAGATGGAGCTGTTGGAATGGTTGAAATGGCGCTAGAACGCTTAAGTGAGGGAGAACTCGTAGAACTTGATGAAGAACGTAAAGCTGCGATGGTCTCTAATCTATTAGTGGTTCTATGCGGAAATCATGATGCTCAACCAATCGTTAACACAGGAAGCCTATACTAACGATGGCTGACTTAAAGAAAAAACAAATTCCATTACGACTGTCTTCTAAATTATATGCTGCTATCGCATCATGGGCAGAAGATGATTTTAGATCAGTCAATGGACAAATCGAATACTTATTAACAGAATGTGTGAAACAACGCAAAAAAGATGGCAAATACGTCTCTGAAACCATTGACGAACCATTTGAAATCGATATTGAATAACAAAAAGGATGGACGAAATTCGTCCATCCTTTTTCTATTTATGCAAATTGTCAGCAGTCGTTGCTTTTTTTAGCTAATAGAAAAGCAGTGTGATTACGGAGAATCATGCGGATTATATAATAGCAGTAATGGGGAATAGCATTAAATGCGAAAAAGCTGGAGTTAGGAATTGATTCCTTACTCCAGCTTTGAGGCTTTAAAGGTGAGAGACTTCGGCTCGAACCGGTGCCCCATTACAGCGATTATAAACAAATCCGCAAGGATTCGTAGTAATCATGAGGCTATGTCTTATTGTTTAATTTTCTTTTGGCTATGCAGTGGTTTGGCGAAAATCATACGACCTGCTGCAGTTTGAAGGGCGCTCGTTACGACCACTTCAATCTCTTCGTTCATATAATATTGACCGTCTTCCACAACAATCATCGTTCCATCATCCAAGTACGCAACCCCTTGCTGACGCTCCGTTCCTTGTTTCACAACGGTAGTCTTCAACGTTTCGCCTGGAATCACAACTGGTTTAATGGCTTGGGCTAAAGCATTGATATTAAATACCGGAACATTTTGGAACTCACTTACTTTGTTCAAGTTAAAATCATTAGTGATAATAATTCCATCAATGGATTTGGCCAATCGAATTAATTTACGATCGACTTCATTGATATCATCATAATCCCCTTCGTAAATCTCCACTTGAATATGCTCTTCTTTTTGAAGGGCGTTCAAAATATCTAAACCTCGGCGTCCTCTTACTCGTTTTAAGCTATCGGCACTATCCGCAATGTATTGAAGTTCGTTTAATACGAATACCGGAATTACTAGAACTCCTTCTATAAAACCTGTTTTAGCAATATCGTAAATACGACCATCAATAATGACACTCGTATCGAGTAGTTTATACTTTCTAAAATTATCTCCTGCTTTACGCTCTAGCACTGGAGAATCTTCAGTTTTTTTCTTATTGACTGTGAAGACTCTTAAAATATCCTCACGACGAGTGGTTCCTACGTAAAATCCAAGATAACCAAAGATAATGCTAAGCGCAATCGGCAAAGCTTGCGTAACTGCTGGGATTTGCAAATTGGTAAATGGAAGGCCAACTAGCCAAGCCACTAATAGTCCAATGAGTGCCCCTATCATCCCGAAAAGTAAATAACTTACTGATAGTTGACTCACAATTTTTTCAAGTCTACGGATGCCCGCTAAAATTGCATCAGCAACGGAAAATGAAATACAGAATAAAATAATTGCACCTAATAAAATATTCGTTACTTGAGATGTTAGCCATTCATTTGAAATATTGAATGTTTGCCACAGACTTGGAAAGTACGTCGCTCCTAAAGATCCTCCGAGCAATACGAAAATGAATTGTAATAATTTTCTTCCGTATGCTCGAAATTTTTTGGGTTGTTCCATCCAATCCTCTCCTTTCTATTTTTCATGATTGAAAGCTTTATAAATAGCTTCTTTGATAGAAGATACACCGACAACTTCGATATTTTCAGGAATTTTCCATCCATCTAAGTTGTTTTTTGGAATGAAGACACGCTTGAATCCGAGCTTTTCTGCTTCTCGGACACGATCATAGACACGGTTCACTTTTCGAATTTCACCTGTTAAGCCAATTTCGCCGATAAAGCAATCCCCCATCTGCGTTTCTTTTTCCTTATAGCTTGAAACGATACTCATCGCAATCGCTAAATCGACTGCAGGTTCGTTGAGTTTCAAACCTCCCGTTGATTTAAAATAAGCATCTTGATTTTGCAGTAAAAGATCCGCACGTTTCTCAAGTACCGCCATCAAGAGCGCGACACGATTATAGTCCAGACCACTTGTTGTTCGACGTGCGTTTCCAAAGGCCGTTGGAGACAATAGACATTGCACCTCAGTCAAAATAGGCCTTGTCCCTTCAAGTGACACCACAATTGCTGAACCTGTCGCTCCAGCAAGACGTTCTTCTAAGAAGACTTCCGAAGGATTAGTCACTTCGTTCAGCCCTTCTTGATGCATTTCAAAGACCCCAATCTCGTTGGTGGATCCGAAACGGTTTTTCACGGAACGGAGCACTCGGAAACTATGATGTTTATCCCCTTCAAAATAAAGAACGGTATCCACCATATGTTCCAACATACGAGGCCCAGCCAATGCTCCCTCTTTAGTCACGTGACCCACAATAAAGATAGCAATCTGGTTGAGTTTAGCAAGTCGCATTAATGTCGCCGTTGCCTCACGAACGTGAGACACGCTTCCGGCTACCCCATTCGCCTGTGGATGGGTCATCGTTTGAATCGAATCGATAATGACATAGTCCGGTTTCAACGATTCTACTTGAGCAACGATATCTTCTAAGTTTGTCTCCGCATAAATATAAAATCCGTCTGCCTGCATCCCGAGACGCTCTGCACGCATTTTAATTTGAGACGCACTTTCTTCTCCCGATACATAGAGAACGGTTCCTTGTGTCTGTTGTAATTCACTAGAGACTTGTAATAATAAGGTAGATTTTCCAATCCCTGGGTCCCCACCAATTAATACTAGAGAACCTGGAACCACTCCACCCCCGAGCACACGGTCGAGTTCGCTAATGGACGTTTGGACACGGTTGACGCGTTCATAAGAAACTTGGTCAAGTCGCATCGGTTTTGTTTTATGCGCTTCTTCTGACTGTTGCACTAAAGAAGGTCGTTTCGTGTTACTCGTCGTTTCCTTAAACTCTTCCATCGTGGACCAATTTCCACAGTTTGGACATTTCCCTAAATATTTAGGCGAATTATATCCACATTCTCTACATACAAAACTTGTGGCTGTTTTTGCCATATTGGCTCCTTTCTAACGAACGCCAGAAGAACCAAAACCACCTGTACGTTCATTCATATCATTTTCTTCGTCCGTATCTGCTTTTAAAAATGGTAAGAAAATACCTTGGCCAATACGGTCGCCTTTTTTAATTTCCTTATCAAATAATCCAAAGTTGATTAATTGGAAGTAAATATGACCTTCATTATCTGGATTATTATAGTAGTCGCTATCAACAACCCCAATTCCGTTTGGTAATACTAAAAAGTGTTTGAGTGGATTACTTGAACGGTTCGCAAGCTGTAAATACTCATCTTCTTGCATATAAGATTTAATTCCTGTTGGAACAAGAATCGGTTTTAGTACCTTTTGTTCTTTTTGTAGTTCTGCTTCAACCGTTTCTTTATCGGTTGTGTAAATCCATTGTTTTAATTGAGTAGCAGCAAATTTGAAAATCATTTTCCAAATACTTGGCAAAACAATATCCTCTGCCGCTTCAAAATCATAACCTGCTGAATGTTTTGTAGAGCGTTTAGGAACATTAATTCCTTTTCCTTCGTAAGCAGATATCACTTCGAATCCTCGTTTTCTTTCCATTTCATCACCTTTTCATTTAAAGTTTCTACCTCTTATCATAACAAAGTTTTGGAAAGCTTGCATCCGTATTCACTCTTTTTTTGAAAATCCTTACATTCTTTATCTTAAGATACGGGAAAAAGAACCCTTCAAATCTGGATTTTCGGCAATATGCACAAATTTCAGCGTGCTTTTTGTGCAATGTACCCTATCTCTTTATTTAAAAAAATTGTACACTAATAGTGTTAAAACAATGACAGGGGGAAATCCTAATGGTAGAAATGCAATTAAACCATATTCACAAAAAATATGACAACGCGGAAAACTATTCCGTAACAGACTTTAACTTACACATCAAAGATCGCGAATTCATCGTATTCGTAGGACCTTCTGGATGCGGTAAATCAACTACACTTCGTATGATCGCTGGTCTTGAAGATATTTCTGAAGGAGAATTAAAGATTGGCGACGTTGTGATGAACGACGTAGCTCCAAAAGATCGTGATATCGCAATGGTATTCCAAAACTATGCCCTATATCCTCACATGAGCGTATATGACAACATGGCATTCGGATTAAAATTACGTAAATACGACAAAGCTGAAATTGACAAACGTGTTAAAAATGCTGCTGAAATCTTAGGATTAGCTCAATACTTAGAACGTAAACCAGCTGCTTTATCTGGTGGTCAACGTCAACGTGTAGCTTTAGGCCGTGCGATCGTTCGTGATGCGAAAGTATTCTTAATGGACGAACCTCTTTCTAACTTAGATGCTAAATTACGTGTTGCGATGCGTGCTGAAATTGCGAAATTACACCGTCGTTTAGAAACAACAACTATTTACGTAACACACGACCAAACAGAAGCGATGACAATGGCAGACCGTATCGTTATCATGAAAGACGGTTTCGTACAACAAATCGGTACTCCACAAGAAGTGTACAACACACCTAACAATGTATTCGTAGCTGGATTCATCGGATCACCAGCAATGAACTTCTTCACTGTCACATTAAAAGATGGCGTGATTACAAACGGTAAAGGTTTATCATTACAATTACCAGAAGCGAAGAAAAAACTTCTTGAAGAAAAAGGATATGAAGGAAAAGAACTTATCTTCGGTATCCGCCCAGAAGATATCAAAGGGGCTCAAATCGCTATCGATACTTACCCTTCATCTTCAGTGAAAGCAGAAGTTGTTGTATCAGAATTACTTGGTGCAGAAACAATGCTTTACACTCGTGTTGATGATACTGAATTCGTATCTAAAGTAGATGCACGTGACTTCCACAACCCAGGCGAAACAGTTGAATTAGCATTCGACTTAAACAAATCTCACTTCTTCGACAAAGAAACAGAACAAGTGATTCGCTAATCATCAATAAATGTAAAAAGCTGACGGCTCTAATTGAGAGCTGTCAGCTTTTTTGCGTTTATTTTACTCTTGTACTTCTTGAAACTCACAGTCAAAACGATATTCGAAGAACTTTTCGATGACAGCTTTGAGTTGATCATTACTTAGATTTTGAATAATTGCGTCAAAATCAATGGCTTCCAATTCTTCCTCTGTCAGTTTTTGATAGGGCGGTAAATCAGAGTACTGTCTTAATTCATCATAGACAATGAAATCTCCATCGATAAATGATTCGATGAGTCCACGTTTTTGAAGAAGGTAAAACAACGCTTGATAACTATCTCCAGTAAAACTATAGACTGTTTTATCCGAATAAATACCACAGCAGTGTGTTTGATTGAGATCTAATTTTACTTTGGTCATCTCTTTTCCTTCTTTCATTGAATTCCATTTTTTTATATAAGGAGAAGAGGAGATTTGAACTCCCGCGCCGCTTTCACGACCTATCGCATTTCGAGTGCGACCCCTTCAGCCTCTTGGGTACTTCTCCATATTTTTAGTATAGTACGGATTTTTTCTTCAATCAATGCTTTTTTAGTCATATCGTTAAATACCTCTGATGCAGAACTTACAGATATAGAAATTTAATTTTAAATACTACTGTCTTAAAAGCTTATTCAGTACAAAAAAGTGATGTTCATTCATAGTTTCATTATAATGAACATACATTAGAGGTGCGATTTATCGCAGGCTCTACAGATGATATTTTTCAGAGAGGTTTTACCGGCTCTGCATAGGACACCTAAATTAGGTGTCCTTTTTTATTTTAAAACATCGCACTACTAACTCGGTTGATACTATCCATTATTAAGGTATGAATAGAAGGTCAAAAGGATAGTCAATCACTAAAAACAGAAAATAAAAAACCACGAAACCATTGATGTAATAGGCTTCGTGGAAAAAAGGATTAGAAATATTTATTTGGGAGGATAAATATTCTCTTTGGGAATAACTAAAGTATAGACACTCCTTATGAAATTATTGTGAAAATATATTCTCTATTTTGCACATTCTTTTTATTTTTTTTATGAGAATATTTACTTATTTATGATAAGCATGACCCGAATTAATTCGAAATGCGCGGTAAATTTGCTCGGTTAGAACGAGTCTCATAAGTTGATGCGGTAGAGTAATACGACCAAAGGAGATTTTCCGGTCCGCACGTTTTTTTACATCTAGACTAAGACCTAGAGATCCTCCGATAACAAATACCATCGAACTCTTACCGTGTAACGCAAAAGTATCCATCTCTTTTGCGAGTTGTTCTGAACTCACTAAGTCCCCTTCGATGGCCATCGCTACAACTACATCTCCATCTTTAATTTTAGAAAGGATACGTTCTCCTTCTTTTTCGAGCACTTGCTCCATTTCTTTATCGCTCAAATTTTCTGGTGCTTTTTCATCTGGAACTTCAACAACCTGAAATTTACAGTAACTTCCTAAGCGTTTTGCATATTCATCAATTCCTTGTTTTAAATATTTTTCTTTTAATTTGCCAACACTCACAATCGTGATATTCATAGTATCCCCTCACTTCATCTAATATCTTACCTTTTTTTGAGGAAAAATGCTTGTTTTATCCTCTAATCCCCTACTTATCCACAAAGTTATCCACATGTACACATGTTCGCCACTAAATTTTGATATTTTTTAAGTATCCCCCCTAGATATAGATTCATTTTCTTTAAATGTTACATAATTGTTATATTTCATTCTAGGGAGTTTCCTTCAGTTATCCACAGTTATACACACTGAACATTACCCTTTAAGAATGCTTTTATTTCAACGTTCTTTGCCGTTTTATGAAAAAGTTATCCACAATAATTCTTTTTCATGTTTATAACTTTTTCCAATCAAATTCCTAATTCTAGGCTTTTTGGCAGCTTCTATTTTCAAATGAGGTTCCCCACTGTTTGGACTTGACAAAGAGTTTTCCAAAGACTTTTCCACAGAGTTATCCACAATTCGGTGGATAAGTTTGAGGATAAGTCAAAAAAGTCGGATTACACATTGGTAATCCGACTCTTCATTTATTTTTATAAACTTGGGTTATTGGTTTCTGTTAAGGAAACTGTGGTTGTTTGTTTTTGTCCGTTACGATAATACGTTACTTCCAATTTATCTCCCACTTTATGACTATAGAGTATTTTTCTTAGATTTTGAATTCCATCTACTTTTTTACCATCCATTTCTACAATGACATCGTAAGGTTGAAGTCCTGCTGCTTTTGCACTTCCCTTAGAAGACACTTCTGCCACCACAACTCCGCTCTTCACATCTTTTGGTAAATTCAATTGATTAACAACTTGTGAATTCACATTCGTTAAGTTCACCATTGAAATTCCTAGAGCTGGACGAACGATTTTACCATTTTTTTCCAATTCATTGATAATGGATACGACCTCATTACTTGGAATTGCAAAGCCCATTCCTTCAACAGAAGATTTAGAAATCTTCATAGAGTTAATCCCTATGACTTGTCCTGCACTATTAATGAGGGCTCCACCTGAGTTCCCTGGATTAATCGCCGCATCGGTTTGAATCGCATTTACAATCCAATCTTGTTGGCCATCGCCATCCACATCTGTTGGAACCGGACGATTATTTGCAGAAACAATCCCTTGCGTAACACTGGTAGCAAATTCACTGCCGAGAGGAGATCCAATCGCAATAGCGGTTTGTCCTGCTTTTACCTCATCAGAGTTCGCAAATTCCGCTACAGTACTTACTTTATCTGCTGGAATACGAATCACTGCTAAGTCCGTCCATTGGTCACTCCCAACTAATTCTGCCTTTTCCCTAGTTCCATCTGCTAAAAGAACTTCTAACTCTTGTGAATTTGCAATAACGTGATTGTTCGTTACGATGTAGGCATATCCATTTTCCTTTTTATAAATAACGCCACTTCCTTCTGAAGCTGTCGTTAATTCATCGTTTGATTGTTGTTGCTGCTGAGTCCCGTAAAGAGAATTACGGCCAGACGCTTGTTTGTTAATGACAGAAACCACTGCATTTTTTACATTTTCAACAACCTTAGAAATATCATTATTGGTATTTGCAGCGGTTGTAGAGGTTTTCGTAGTTGTTACATTGCTCTCTGTAGCTTGCGTAGTAGGCGTTGGTGTTTGATGGTTTAAGGGATTTGTAATCGCCATAATTCCAATTCCGCTTGCGACCGCAATGGTTCCTCCAACAATTCCACCAACAAATCCATTTCTAAAGCTTTTATTCTTACGTTTTCTTAACTGTTTTTGTTGTTCTTCTTCCATTTGCTCACTCCTCTCGTTGTTACCTTAAAGATAAATTCTAAATATGAATTTTATGTGAACAAACACTTATAGTCTATTTAAAAATCTCTTGCATTATTCCTAAGAATTTAAACTTCAAATAGGCTTGTAGGCTCATACGGATCCGTATGAAATAATTCGAACTCATGATGAACTCCTTTATCGTGAGTTCTAAATACGGATTCTGCTGTTTGATAAGCAATTTCCTTCATATTATTATCTTGACTTAAATGCCCTAAATAAATGCGTTTCGTCTGGTCTCCAAGCATTTCACACATGGCTAAAGCCCCATCATCATTGGATAAATGGCCTTTATCACTTAAGATTCGTTGTTTTAAATGCCACGCATACGGCCCCATTCTTAACATTTCAAGATCATGATTGCTTTCAATTAAATACGCATTGGCATTTTTGAGGAGCGCACGAAGTTTGTCACTCACATATCCGGTATCTGTTAGCATAACAAACTGGCGTTGATCCTTTTGGAAGCTATAAAACTGTGGAGCAGCCGCATCATGAGAAACCGCAAAACTCATCACATCAATATCTCCAAAAGTCAGTGTTTCTCCAGTATTGAAGATTTCTTGTTGTTCAAGAGCAACCTTTCCAATTTTTCCAGACATTGCTGCCCATGTTTTTTCATTTGCATAAATAGGAATGCCATACTTTCTTGCAAGTACGCCAATTCCTTTGATGTGATCGGAATGCTCATGAGTTACTAGAATCGCATCAATATCGGATATAGAACGATTTATTTTCTCCATTTGCGCACTAATAGCTTTACCAGTGAGTCCACAATCCACTAATAGTTTTTGCTTAGGAGTCTCTATATAAGTTGCATTTCCTGAACTCCCACTTGCTAATAAACTCACTTTAAAACCTAACTCTTGCATACTATGTCCCTTCTATTGTTGTTGCACTGTTTGTGTTGTTGTGTTATTGGTTGTTGTACGCTGTGTCTGCGTATTCGTTGTTTCTAAGGTTTCATTCGTTAACACGGTCCCATGAATTGCGTCTACACGTCGTGCTACTAATTGACCATCTGCTTGACGTATTTCAACATACCAAGCAGGAGAATAAATGGAAAATTCTTTTAACACTAATGATTGGAAGTAAGATAACTTAACCGTTGAAACTGTTGATTTTGCTGGAATCTTTCCGGCTAGGAATAAAACTTCAACAGCGCTTTGTGCAGTAATTAAACTTCTCTCATTTCCAAGCACTTGCACATTCCCCGCATAGGTTTGTTCATAACTAACTGCTTGGTCATTTGCATTTAATGTGACAATAATTTGACTGGTTCCATCCATAATACTCAATTTATCTGCTTTTTGCGTATAAATCACTTTACGTGTAGTCGCATTATAAGAAGACCATATATATTTATCCCCGAATAAAACCTTATTATTGATAAACGCTGTTAAGTCATTAAAACTTTCCGCATTTACTGGATTCGATAGACTTAACTGAATCGGTGGTACTAACTCTGCATTGATAACATTTTTTTCCAATGACACGATTTGATTTTGTAAATTATTCAAACCTGACTCAATGGAAACAGGGGTTAGTTGGATAATCGGAGCCGTTTCGTCCGTTGAAGGTAATGACGGCAATGTAATTCCATCTTGTTTCATCTGATCGATGACGTTAATACTTGTATTCAAAGGGGTTTTTGATTCTACCTTTTTCTGCCAAACGAGTCCAAATAGGAATACATCTAGGAAAAAGAAACAAACAATCAATACGATTGCACTTCTTCTAAAGTCCATCTCCGTCACCCCCTACTGTTTGTTTATTCGCGGCATCTCCCGCTTTTTTCTCCGCTTTTAACTCTGATAATGTCTTCCATTTGTTATTTATTTTTATATACCAAGTCGGAATAAATTCTACGATTTGATTGTTTTCGCTGCTAGTTGTCCAAGAATAACCAATTCGAATATCTTCTATCTCATTCATGGTGAACCCTTCATTAAGCAGTTCCGCTACAATATCTTTTCCACCAACAATCGTTACTTTTTTATTTTTTGTTGGTAGAGGGGTTTGCGCAATTAAAGAGGAAGTTCTTAATTTTTCAATTCCATTTGCTGTCGCCTTTACTTGAGTCATCCCTTCTCTTCCGCTAGAAAGAATTGGATAGGAGCTCACATACCGAACATACTCTACTATATTGGAACTTAAATCTACTGAAGAAAAACTCATTCCTAACTGCCATCCGCCTAGACGCTTTATCTGTGTAAAAGTCTGCGTTAAGTTATTCGTATAAAGAAGAGTTTCATCCCCTGGTTTATTTTCAAAGAAGGTAATGATATTCGTTGTACGATCCATCTTCAATTGCGATAAATTGTCGTTATACACCACACTCTTTCCATCACCACGTGTTCTAATTTCCGTTTGATTTGAAAAGAGTTGGCGGATATAGAAGGTAATTGGAATTTGCTCAATCAAGTATGCAGATTGTTCAACGTTTACCTTATCTTGCTCCACAAAGAATTGCTTTGTCTTTCCTCGATACGATTCTACTTCATAAAATTCATCAGATTTATACAAAGCATCCATCTTCGCACTTAAGCTTTCATCGATTTTTGCACTGTATACATTTTTATTTTCATCATTGACAAAGTATGCCGTATGCGGTTCATCCGTTCGAATAACAATTCGTGAAAATGTCTCATTGACATAATCCTCATTCAACCCGTCAAAATAACGGTTCATAATTCCGAAAGAAAGCAAACCATCAAATAAAATTTGCGAATGCGCTTCTCTTAAAACAAGGTTCTCATAACTAGTATCATCTATGTTAGACAACCGTGTTACATTCGAAAAGCTTTTTGATAAAAAGGTATTTACTTCTTTTAAAATCGACATTTGGCTTGTCATTTCAAACTTATTGTTATTGGTTAAGACAAGGCGCGTCGGTCTAAAAACATCCTCAAGCGTATAGTTCGCTCGAATCTGCGCTCCGGAATCTTGAGTGGTCGTCAGATTAGTTGATTGTTTTTTAACTCCAAAAAATTCAACTGGACGAATAACAATTAAATACGTAAATACAAAGCTAAGGAGCATCAAAACAAATAAGGTTGATAATAGTGCTCGAAAATTTTTAAATTTCATCCCATTCACCATCCTCTTCAAATGGAACATAAGGTAATGAAATAAAGAATGTGGATCCTTTATTTTCAATACTATTCACCCAGATTTTTCCTCCATGAAGTTGTACGACTTCTTTAGAAATCGCAAGACCAAGTCCACTACCGCCCATTGCTCTTGATCGAGCTTTATCTACACGATAGAAACGATCAAATAGGTGAGGAATATCTTTACGCGGAACTCCTAGTCCTTCATCACTCACACTAACAATAAGGTCGGTATGAGTTTCCATGAGTCGAACAATAATCCGTCCCCCATCTGGAGAATATTTAATCGCATTATTGATAATATTATCTAATACTTGCGTCATCTTATCTTGGTCGATTTCTACCCATAGATTTCTTTGGGTAATATCTGTGAGAATTCGATAGTTCTTTTCTCTATATTGGTCAGACTGTAAAACCATATCAAATCGATTCACAATATGCTTCACGAGTTCATTCATATTCACAAACTCTTTATCAAGTTCTAATCGATTTTGGTCCATCCGCGATAAGTTCAGTAAGTCGGTAATCATACGCATCATTCGATCCGTTTCTGTTTCTATGACATTCAGAAACTCTGGAGCAATTTCTTTATTTTCCCATGCTCCATCCACCAGGGCTTCCGTATAACTCTTGATACTCGTTAATGGAGTTCTTAATTCGTGAGAAACATTTGATACGAAATTACGACGTTCTCTGTCAATTTTTTCTTGTTCCGTAACGTCCGTTAATACGCACACGAGACCACTAATAAATCCTGATTCGCGCTGAATCACTGAAATTTCACATTGAACAATGGTTTCCTCGCCATCTTCTTCAATCGTAATCATTCGCTCTTCTTGAGATTCCAATAAATCTCTAAAAGAAACACTATTATCTAAACGCAATACTTCAAGTAATGGCGTTCCGATAACATGCTCATTTCGTAAGTTCAAAACATCCAATGCAGCCGCATTAATAATCACAATTCTTCCACGACGGTCTGTTGCAATAACCCCATCACTCATATGACGTAGGACACTGTCTAAGCGTTGCCGCTCCGCTTCCGTTCCTTCTTGGGCTTCTTTGATTTTTACAGATAGATCATTAATCGCTTGCCCTAACTGACCAAGCTCATCGTCTCCGTAAATCATCACTTCACCCGTATAGTTTCCTTCTGCAATTTGTTCTGTCTGTTGTTTCATTTCAGCAATCGGACGAGTAATCCCTTGAGAAATCATGACTGTAATCACGATCGCTAAAATGATAATAAAAACGGAAGAACTAATAAAAATGATCCCAATATCTTTTACTTGTGTATACCGCGATTCAATATTAGACGTTACCGAAATAATCCCCACTGGATTTCCAGAAACACCACTAACGGGATCAATCGGCGACACGTATTTCCAATATCTAGAATCTCCGTCAATATAGTTGTAACTGTACACAGTATTTGAGACGACCACTTGTTGAACATCAGCCTCTGTAGAACGAGTCCCTACAATTGATTGCTGCGTTTGATTCGTGGTTCCCAAAATATATCCCTGCATATCCATAATACGAATTTCTACAATACTATTTCCTGTTGGATAATCTTGTAACAATTGCGATATTTCAGCTGATTTGGCCTCATCTGTTGTATCCTTAGCCAAAATGGGCTGCACATTATTTTTCAAGAACCCTACTTGTAGCTGAATTTGTTCCTGAAAGTTCGAAATCATTTGAGATTCTAATTGCGTTAAGAAGTTCGCGACAATGAGTTGCAACGAAATCATCAAGAGCAAGATAAACAGCATTGGAATCTTAAATTGAATGGAACGAAAAAATCGTTTCATCTTCTTCATGAGTCACTTTCTCCTCTACTTTTTAGCAAAATACGCTTTTCTTGCCAGAATATACCATGGCAAGGAAAAGCGCATTCGTTGTTTAAGCTTCTTTTTCTTGGTCTGGGGTTTTAATATAGTATCCTACCCCACGTCGCGTCATAATCCAGGTTGGATGACTCGGTGTGTCTTCAATTTTTTCACGTAAACGACGAACGGTTACGTCTACTGTACGAACATCCCCAAAGTAATCATAGCCCCATACCGTTTGCAATAAGTGTTCACGAGTAATCACTTGTCCGATATGTTTTGCTAAATAATGAAGCAATTCAAATTCACGATGCGTTAATTCGATTTCTTCACCACGTTTTGAAACCACATAGGCATCTTCATGAATCGTTAAAGCGCCTAAAACAATTTCGTTAGCTGTTTTTTCTTCTTCCGTTTCCGCTGGAGCTAATTGTTGACGACGTAAGTTTGCTTTCACACGCGCGATTAATTCTCGATTTGAGAAAGGTTTTGTTACGTAATCGTCTGCACCTAATTCCAGACCTAAAACTTTATCAATTTCAGAATCTTTAGCGGTTACCATGATAATAGGAACATGACTTGTTTTACGAATTTCACGACAAACTTCTAATCCATCAATTTTTGGTAACATCAAGTCCAAAATGACTAAATCTGGATTTTTTTCATGGAAAGCAGCAAGTCCTTCTTCGCCATCAAATGCGGTAATGACCTCAAATCCTTCTTTTGAAAGACTAAACTTGACAATGTCTGAGATTGGTTTCTCATCATCTACAACTAAGATTTTCTTCATCTCAATCTTCCTTTACTCTATTCTTTTTTATGCCCAAACACTTTCTAAAATGTTGGTTTGTTCTCTATCTGGTCCTACTGAGAAAGTAGAAATGCGAACGCCGACTAATTCTGAAATACGACGTACATAGTTACGTGCATTTTCAGGTAGTTCTTCTAGTGAACGGCATCCTGTAATATCTTCCGTCCAACCAGGTAATTCTTCATAGACTGGTTCACATTGTCCTAATTCGACTAAGCTTGCTGGGTAATGGGAAATTTCTTCTCCATTTGGCTTACGGTAAGCCACACAGATTTTAATCGTTTCTAATCCTGTTAATACATCGATACTGTTCAAGCTTAAGTTTGTAATGCCTGATACACGTTTAGAGTGACGCATTACAACGCTATCGAACCATCCAACACGTCTTGGACGCCCAGTAGTTGTACCGTATTCACGTCCAACTTCACGAATACGTGAGCCGATTTCATCGAATAATTCTGTTGGGAAAGGTCCATCCCCTACACGAGAAGTGTACGCTTTACATACCCCAACGACTTTATTAATTTTTGAAGGTCCAACACCGCTACCGATAGTCACCCCACCAGCAACTGGGTTTGAAGATGTTACGAATGGATAGGTTCCTTGATCGATATCCAGCATAACACCCTGTGCCCCTTCGAATAATACGCGTTTTCCTTGGTCTAATGCATCATTTAAAATGACAGAAGTGTCGCAAACGTATTTCTTCATTTGTTGACCATATTCGTAGTACTCTTCGAAAATATCATCGAACTCGATTGGTTCTGCATCGTACATTTTAGTAAAGAGGCGATTCTTTTCGGCTAAGTTAATTTTTAGACGTTCAGCAAATACTTCACGGTCTAGTAAGTCTGCCACACGAATCCCAACACGCGCTGCCTTATCCATATAGCACGGTCCAATCCCTTTATTCGTTGTTCCAATTTTGTTCTCGCCTTTTGCTTCTTCTTGTAATTGGTCTAAGCGAATATGGTATGGCAAGATGACATGCGCACGGTCTGAAATACGTAAGTTATCAGTAGTCACATTTCTTTCTTGTAAATATTCAAGTTCTGTGATGAGAGATTTTGGATTTAGAACCACTCCATTTCCAATCACACTAATTTTTTCTGGTGAAAAAATACCGGATGGAATTAAATGAAGTTTATAAGTGACCCCATTAAATTGAATGGTATGCCCTGCATTGTCTCCCCCTTGATATCGAGCGATTACTTCTGCATTTTCACTGAGAAAATCTGTAATTTTACCTTTTCCTTCGTCTCCCCATTGTGTTCCAACAACGACTACTGATGACATTTGACGCACCTCTTCTATTTTTTTAATTTTACTATGCCATTGGAGCTCTTTGCTCAATTTCATCTGGCACTAAATTTGTAAACTTATTAAATTCTTTCATGAAGTTCAATTCAACCGTTCCACGTGGACCGCTACGGTTTTTCTCAATAATGACTTCAATGGTACTATTTGGCTCCACTTCTGGAACATGTCCATTTTCATCTGGCTCTTGACGATAATAATCATCACGATATAAGAACGCTACGATATCCGCATCTTGCTCGATAGATCCAGATTCACGAATATCCGACATGATTGGTCGCTTATCTTGACGTTGTTCCACTCCACGAGATAATTGAGAAAGTGCAATAACTGGAACCTTTAATTCCTTCGCTAATTTTTTCAAATTACGAGAAATTTCAGAAACCTCTTGTTGACGGCTCTCTTTTCCGTTTCCTTCAATTAATTGTAAGTAATCAATCACTACTAAGCCGAGATTATTTCGCTCTTGCTTCAAACGACGACATTTCGCACGAATCTCTGACACACGAATTCCTGGAGTATCATCGATATAAATAGGAGCTTCCGCAAGGACCCCTGTCGCCACGAAATATTGCGTATATTCCTCATCAGTCAATTTCCCTGTTTTCAAATGTCCTGCATTAATGCTCGCATGAGAACAGATAATCCGTTCTACTAAAGATTCTGCCCCCATTTCAAGACTGAAAATCGCTACTGTTTCATTCAAGTTAACCGCAACGTTCTTAGCAATGTTTAATACGAAGGCGGTCTTCCCGACAGAAGGACGTGCTGCTAAAATAATCAACTCATCTGCGTGAAGTCCAGAAGTCATTCGATCCAAACCGATATACCCTGTAGCAATTCCTGTAACTTCTCCATTATTTTTGGAGCGTTCTTCTAGACTTGTATATGCGTCATGTAAAACATCACGAATTGGAATGAATCCCGCTTTATTTCGTCCTTCAGATACAGAAAGTATATCTCTTTCCGCTGTATCTAAAACATTTGCAATCGTCTCATCTTCTTGGTACGCGTTTTTTACAATATTCGTCGATGTTTTAATTAATTTACGACGAGTTGATTTTTCTAAAACAATTTGAGTGTAAAATTCCACGTTGGCTGCTGTAGGAACTTTATCAAGAAGCTCTATAATACCAGCTTCTCCACCCACATTTTCAATTTGGTTCTTTTGCCTTAATTTCTCAGAAACGGTGATTGGATCGATTGCTTCCGAATTTTGATTTAATTCAATCATCGCGGCAAAAATCAATTGATGAGCAACGCGATAAAAATCATCGGGTACAAGAAACTCCATGACCGAAATAATCGAGTCTTGTTCCAAAAGAATTGAACCCAAAACGGCCTCTTCTGCCTCTAGATTTTGTGGCGGAACTAAATTTGGATATAGCTCTTCCATTCAAACACCCTTTCTACTAAAAATAGCCATAAAAATACAGTTTCATTGTATCACAAAACACCCTAATAAAACAGAAGATTGGGCTCAAAATAAAAGATAACTTAATTACTTTGTGATTCTTATCACATATTTTACAAAAAAGAAAGAGACTATCCAAGTGGGATAATCTCTTTTCTAATTTCTAACTTTATTGAGCGACGATATTCACTGTCATAATCGCTTGAACATCATGGTGTAATTTAACAGGGACACGAGTGTATCCTAACGCACGAATTGGAGCTGCTAATTCGAATTTACGACGATCAAGTTCTACATTAAAAGTTTTATTGAATTCTTCCGCAATTTGTTTTGCTGGAATTGCCCCGAACAAACGTCCATCTTCGCCTGCTTTAGCCTTAATGGTAACTACTGTTTCTTCGCGTTCTAGGAACTCTTTTAATTCTTTGGCTTTAGCTAATAATTCAGCATTATGTTTTTCTTCTGCTTTCTTTTGACCAGATAAAGTCGCAAGGTTTGCTGAAGTAGCTTCCTTTGCAAAACCGTTTTTAATCAGGAAGTTTTGTGCATAGCCATCTGCTACATTTTTAACTTCGCCTTTTTTACCTTTGCCTTTTACATCTTTTAAGAAAATTACTTTCATACTCTGTTCCTCCTCGTAGTTATAGATTAATTTCAGTATCTAATTCTTGAATAACAGTCTTCAACTGTTCAATAGCTTCTTCGATACTCATATCCGTTAGCTGTGTAGCAGCATTTGATAAATGTCCGCCACCACCCATTTTTTCCATTACACGTTGAACGTTCTTGTTCCCAAGACTGCGTGCGCTAATTCCAATACGACCGTCATTCCGTTTAGTGACAACAAATGAGGCATCGATGTTTTCCATAGATAACATCATATCCGCAGTCTGAGCTGCAACAACTGTAGGGTAGACAAATGTCTCTTCTCCGTGAACAATTCCGATGTTGTTCGGAAGAATCTCTAGTGAATTTAACAAATGGCTTCGCATCAAATACGTATCTACATTTTCTTTCAGTAAACGTTGAATGAGGATGGTGTCGGCGCCAACTGATTTTAAATAACTAGCAGTATCGAAGGTTCTTGAACCTGTACGCAGGGTGAAATTTCTCGTATCAACGATGATTCCTGCTAATAATGTTGTTGCTTCAATCGTCTTAATTTGTTCTTCCTCATTCGATTGATATTCTAAAAGTTCGGTAATTAACTCACCAGCTGAAGAAGCATACGGTTCAATATAAACCAAATCAGGATTTGCAGGAAATTCTTGTCCACGTCGATGGTGATCAATAATAACCAATTGATTTGCTTTCTCGACAACTTCTGGTGAAGCCGTTAGGGATGGTTTGCTTACATCCACGATAATGACTAATGTTTCTGGAGTTAATAAAGCTTCCGCCATTTCTGGGGTCACGATAGAAGAGGAGAGTTCCTCATCTTCCTTAATTACTGCCATTAATTTTTTAATATCGTGAGAGTATTGGTCTGGATTCGTGACAATCCACGATGTTTTTCCATGCATTTTAGCAATTCTACGTATTCCTAAACACCCGCCTACACAGTCCATGTCAGGATATTGATGTCCCATGATGATAATTTGAGTTGCTTCAGCCATCATGTTTTCTAAGGCTTGAGAAACCATACGAGAACGCACTCTTGTCCGCTTCTCTAGAGGATTGCTTTTTCCACCATAGAACCTTGTTTCTTCATTTTTTGAACGAACTACAACTTGATCTCCACCACGCCCTAGCGCTAAATCTAGGTTTTCTTGTGCAAGAGACGCAATTTCATCGTAATACATTTCATTAACAGTAGAATCAGCGTAAGAAAAACCCATACTTACAGTTAGAGGAGTATTTTGTTGAGCTGTAGTTTCACGAATTTTATCAATTATATCGAATTTATCTTTTTCGAGTCTTGATAATATTTTTTTATCGAGAAACGCTACAAATCGGTCTGTATCTACACGTTTTAAATAGATATTATTATGATTTGCCCAACTCGTTAACTGGTTCGTCACGAAGTTGTTTAGGTTCGATTTCTTGCGGTCGGTTAAAGATTGCGACACTTCAGCAAAATTATCGACAAAAATTTGCCCAAATACAGGTCTTTCATCTAAATAGGTTTCCTTGATAACGGCATACTCTGTAATATCCATCATATATAGCATTCCGATATCTGAATGGAAGACCGTTTGGAAATATTTTTCTTTCCAATAAATTACTTTTTCTTCGTTAGGTTTTAATTGGCTAACAGTTTGAGCCAATTCTTTATCTACTTGTTTCAAAGAAAAACCCAGAAGATCTTTTTTATCAAAATATTTTTGTAAATATGGATTAATCCATTGTATTTCTCCATTAGAATCAAGAAGAAGCATTCCAATCGGCATTTTAATGGAAGCATCCTGTGAGCCTTTATTGATTTTATAGGATAAGTTCGATACATAATGATTTGTTTCTTTAACGATATAATTCGCAAAAAAGTAGAGTAGTATACCAATCAATATTACAAATAAAGTTAGAACAATTCCTACCCATATATTCATTACATAGGCTATTATAAGCATGCAGAGGATTATCCCGACGAAGGAGTATCCGTATTTTTTTATAGCATCGCCTTTAAGAAATGTCGGTAAAGCCTTTATATGTTCTGTTAGGCTTTTCTTCATTACTGCACCTTCTTTCTATAGACTCTATTTTACCATATTTTTAGGGAATCGTCAGTTCTTCTAAAATGTTTCACGTGAAACATTTTGTAGAAAGAGGGTAGAGTAGTTCATAAATGTTTCACGTGAAACATTCTGATGTAATTTGTTATTAAACTGTTATTTTATAAATCTTGAGTACTGATAAGAGTTTAATGTTCTTCTGAGTGACGAAAATCTCATCATTAACACTTTAAACTTTTGATAGATACTAAATAATAAAAAAAAGGATTGAGAAAATCTCAATCCTTTTTTTTATTAGTCAACTGTTGTGAATGGTAATAATCCCATGATACGAGCACGTTTGATTGCAACAGTTAAAGTACGTTGGTGTTTAGCACAAGTACCTGTCACACGACGTGGTAAGATTTTACCTTTTTCAGAAATGTAACGTTTTAATAATTCTACATCTTTGTAATCAATGTAGTCTACGTGGTTTGCACAGAAATAGCAAACTTTTTTACGACGGCGTTGACCGCCACCTCTACGTTGTTGAGCCATTATGGTATCCTCCTTTTAAACTTTAGAATGGTAAATCATCATCTGAAATGTTGATTGTCTCTCCATTACTTAAAAATGGATCAGACATTCCACCACCGAATGATGAAGTAGGAGTGTTAAATTGATTAAAGTTATTCGTTTGATTTTGTTGGAATCCACCTTGTGAGCTTTGATCATTTGCAGGGCGTTGTTCAGTAACATTACGTGATTCTAATAATGAGAAGTTCTCAGCTAGCACTTCAGTCACATAAACTTTTTGGCCTTGTTGGTTATCATAGCTACGAGTTTGAATACGTCCTTCAATTCCTACTAGTGAGCCTTTACGAGTGAAATTCGCAAAGTTTTCTGCAGCTTTACGCCACATTACGCAGTTGATAAAGTCTGTTTCGCGTTCACCGTTTTGGTTTTGGTAACGACGATCAATTGCGATAGAGAAGCTCGCATAAGCAGTCCCGTTTGAAGTATAACGTAAATCAACGGCACGTGTTAAGCGTCCAACTAATACAACATTATTAATCATTTAATTCTTACTCCTTTCAAGATTTTTGTTTACTTATAACAAACAATTATGCTTCTAATTTAACGATCATGTGACGTAAGATGTCATTGTTGATTTTCGCTAAACGGTCGAATTCATCGATTGCAGCAGCATCTTCAGCAGTGATGTTCACTAAGTGATAGATACCTTCTTGGAAATCTTTAATTTCGTATGCAAAACGACGTTTCGCCCAGTCTTTTGATTCAACAACAACTGCACCGTTGTCTGTTAAAACAGCATCAAATCTTGCAACCAATTCAGCTTTAGCAGCTTCATCGATGTTTGGACGGATGATATATAAAATCTCGTATTTTGATGTTTGACTCATTGACTGTCACCTCCTTATGGACTTTTGGCCTACTGAAATTTCAGTAAGCAAGGAGAGTATCATTTCTAATACTCACGTTCAATCATTATAGCAAACAAAGCTATAGAATGCAACAGAAATCCGCGCTGCAGAGGTGCTCAGGAAAGTTTGCAAGGAGCAAACTTGTCGCAGACTAGCAGTAAAATAGTTTCAATATATCATATCTGATATGTAGCATATATGTTACAATTAGTTTATAAAGGAATGAGGGGGGTAAAGAGAAAATGGTGGATTATTTAAAGCGGGTTTTTGACCGTCTTGACGCGAAATATGAGACTTTTAGGGATAATTTTGAGGCGGAATATTTCCTTCAGAAAAATGCTTTAGCCATGATCCGGCTTCGGAACGATTCTGGACTGACTCAAACGGAATTCGCCAGAAACGCCGGTATGACGCAAGGAAATCTATCTAGGCTCGAAAAAGGAAAGTATAATCCTACGCTTTCATATCTTCAAAAAATTGCGAGTAAAAATGGGTATGATTTAGACATTCGTTTTAAGAAAAAGAAGCGATAAATACGATGAAATCAACAAAAAAAGCTCCTACAGCCAAAAACTGTAGGAGATATTTTTTTTAAAAATTTATTCCCAAACTTCATGAACGATTTCATCAATCAGTTTTAATTTATCCCATTGGGCTTCAATCGTTAAAATATTGCCTTCTTCGGTCGAAGAGAAACCACATTGAGGGCTGAGGCATAGTTGTTCAAGGGGAACATACTCACTTGCTTCTTTAATACGAGCAATGACTTCGCCTTTATCCTCTAAGTCCCCTGATTTAGAAGTAATTAAACCAAGAACGACTTTTTGATCTTTAATATAGCGAAGTGGAGTAAAGTCACCCGCACGGTCACTATCATATTCCAAGAAGAATCCATCCACACGGCAATGACCAAATAGCGTCTTCGCCACTGGTTCATAACCACCGCTAGAGAACCATGTTGAGCGGAAGTTTCCGCGGCAAATATGCATGTTCACCACTAAATCTTCTGGTTTCCATTCAATGACACGGTTTAATACATCCACGTAGTCACGAGCGATTTGTTCGAGGTCAAATCCACGTGCTTCATACGCTTCACGCTTGTCTAGAGCACAGAACTCTCCCCAGCTAGTGTCGTCTAATTGAATATTGCGGCATCCTAAGTTGTAGAAGCATTGTAGCGCCTTACGGTATGCTGCAACCACATCATCATAGAAGAGGGCTTCATTGTCTTTATAACGCTCAATGGGCACATAGTTTTTCTCACGAACTTGCGTAATCAAATGCAACATACTTGGCGAAGGAATCGTTAATTTCACTGGCGTATCTCCAGCGTGCTCTTTTAAGAATTTGAAGTGTTTTACGAATGGATGGTCTTCAGAAAAATCAACCTTTCCAACGATTCGTAATGTTTTTGGCTTCACATCTTTATCTTTGAATTGAACAGAGAAGTGGTCTACTTCTACAAGTTCAACTCCCTCTAAGTTTTCTAAGAAATCTAAGTGCCAAAATGCACGACGGAATTCACCGTCAGTGACAGACTTGAGGCCAAGTTCTTTTTCTTTCTCGATTAAAGCGATGATTTCTTCGTTTTCAACGCGTTCGAGTCCTTCGGCATTAATTTCGCCGGCGTTAAATTTTGCACGGGCTTCTTTTAGACGTTCGGGACGTAAGAAACTTCCTACGTGATCCAGTCTAAAGGGCGCTTTTTGACAACAGCTACAGTTTTCGTGATTTGACATTTGTTTTCCTCTTTTCGTTTATTCAGCTTCTGGTAAATAGGCAATGGCGCGAACAGGTGACCCTGGAGTCCGTTTCCAGTTAGGGTATGAAATTGAAATTACCGCACCCACTGCAGGTACTTGGTCAAGGTTTGCTAATACTTCGACTTGGAAGATATTTTGGCTTAATAAGTAATATTCGTTTGTTAAACCATGCGCTGCTGCATGAACACCTGAGTCTGTATCTAATGTTTCGTGACCAACGGCTTTCACATGACGTTCGTGAATTAAAAATTCAAGCGCGTCTTTTGCCCAACCTGGAGTATGTTGAACGTCATTTTCATCTAAATTACGAACTTCGTCTTGGCTTGGCCAACGATGTGACCAGTCACTACGGAAGGCAACAAAGGCACCTGGTTCGATTTGTCCGTATTCTTCTTCAAACGCTAAAACGTCTGCTTTTGTTAATTCGTAATTTGGATTTTCGGCTACTTCTTTTGAACGGTCGATGACGTAGAGTGGCAATAATAAATCTTTCAACTCGATTTCATCAAGGAAGCGTCCGCATTCATAGAAGTGGCAAGGTGGGTCGATATGCGTACCGTATTGTGTCACTACGGATAGTTGTTGCACGTGGAATCCATCTTTTAATGTAAATAAATCTTTTTGTTCCAATGCTGGTAGAGCAGGGAAGTGAGGGCTATCGGAATCGATTTGATGGCTTAAGTTCACCCATTTTGCTTGTTTTAGAGTTTTGTAAGCTTGTGCTAATTGTTGTTGAAATGTTGACATAGTATTCATCCTTTCTAAATAGGGGAAGGCTGCGGTTCAAAAGTTATTCTCCCCACAGCCTTTATCATGATAATTTTTTTACGAAAGTTATTCTCCCCAAACCTCACGTGCAATTTCTGAAATCAATGCGATTTTCTTCCATTGATCTTCTTCTTTAATGACATTTCCTTCTTCTGTTGAGGCAAATCCACATTGTGTACTTAAGTATAAGTTTTCAAGTGGCACATATTGGCTTGCTTCTTTAATACGAGCAATGACTTCATCTTTATCTTCTAAATCCGCAAATTTTGACGTTAAGAGTCCTAATACGACTTTCTTTTCGTTACCCACTTTAGCAAGAGGTTTGAAGTCGCCGGCACGGTCTGTATCGTATTCTAAGTAGTACGCATTTACGTGTTCGCCTGCTAATAATTCGTCTTCTACTTTTTCATATCCCCCTTGAGAAATCCAAGTAGAGTGGAAGTTACCACGGCAAACGTGTGTGTTCACTACTAAGTCTTTTGGTAATGCATCAAGAACTGAGTTGTTTAAGTGTAAAGCACGACCAGCAAAGTCACGACGAACTTCTTCTAATGGACGGTCTGCATTGAAACGTTTTGCAAAACCATCGTCTGCTAAAGCGCCCCATGTACAATCGTCAAATTGAAGAGTACGAAGGCCTTCATTGTATAAATCTGTAATCACATCTACATATGCATTTTTAATCGCTTCAAACAGTTCTTTTTCTGTTGGATACACTGCCTTCCATGCTGCAATATGTTCAGGTGTACGGATTAATTCGAAATAGAATTGTGATGGAGAAGGAATTGTGAATTTCACAATAACATCTTCATCTTTCACTAAGTCACGTAAGAATTTGAAATGTTCTACGAATGGGTGGTTATGTCCATCGATTGGAGCCGTTAATGTTGACGTATCGGCTTTTGTTTCAATACCGTTGAATTTATAACCATGTTCTCCAACCGTATGTTCTACACCATTGAATCCCCAGAAGAAGTCAAGGTGCCAGTAAGCACGACGGAATTCGCCGTCTGTAACGCCTTTTAATCCAGCAGCGATTTGTTTTTTAACAAGTTCGCGGATTTCTTTATCTTCTACAACTGTTAATTCTTCACGTGTGATTTCGCCGTTTGCGAATTTTGCGCGTGCTTCTACTAATTCTTTTGGACGTAAGAAACTTCCTACGTGATCTACTCTAAATGGTGCTTGTAATGTTGACATTGTACATTCCTCCTATAAATAAAAAATCCTCACAGTATCGCTACTGCAAGGACGAAATTTCGTGTTACCACCTTGTTTTGTAGAATCCTCACGAATCCTACCTTACCGAGTACGCACACTGAGTGTTATACTCTACAGCTATAATGGGCTACCCATTTACGTCTAATGATTCGACGTAAAATCACTCCGAGGCCATCTTCAAAAATTCAATTTGATCTCTTTCCACCTACCGAGACTCTCTTAGCAAATCTTATTTTCTACTCACCTGTTCTTTGTGATATCTGATGAACATGGTCTTAGGATAACAGAGAACAAACCGCATAGCAATAGGTTTTCTTATACCGTTTTTCTATCGTTCGTTATAATTATTAGTTATATACTATAATATACCTTTAAAGCTAGTTATAAAAAAAGACTTAGAGACAATCTCTAAGTCTTACATCATTATTCAGAATCGACTAATTCATGTAATTTTTTCTTATAGTAGAATGTTGCAAAAATCGATAACCCGAGAATCAAGACAACATACGCAATTGTAATGAACCAAACGAAAGTACGATTCCATTCTGGTAAGTGACTTAATAAATAAATCGCCCCGAAGATAAACCCGAATAGAACGACCATGAAAATAATCGCTTTAACCCCACCCCGCGTACGGTTTAAAAGTTCAATCACATTCGTCCAACTTGGGGTAAAGAGCTTCAAGTCTCTGGCGTATCCCCAACGACTAAGCCCTAGACTGATGATTCCCCATGAGAGAATGATGCCTAAGGTCATATAAATCGGTAAGCGAAGAACCGTACAAATGACCGTCATAAGAATGACCGGAATCGCAGACTGAATCGCAAAGAGAATCCAGAATTTACGTTCCAAAAATTCATGCATATCGAATGGAAGAACTTTGAGATAATAATAGTTTTCCCGCTCGAGTGAAATTCCGACTGCTAATAAGTTATTTCCTCCTGTATTAAAGAATGCAATGAAGGTAATGAGCATCGCAAATGGTAAGAAGGTATTTAGATTTAGGAAGTCCATAAAATTAATCCCTGCTGGAGCATTCCTTAAATTAAAAACTGTTGGAAGAAGCAAGAGATATGGTAATATTCCTGCACTAATAATCGTTTGCGTTAATACAGAACCTTCCATTAATTGGCGAAGTGTATAGCGAATCATGAATTTTGTTGAAATCTTGCTGCCATCTAACTCCATTTGTTTTACACGTTCGACTTTTACTTTCGAAGAGGATGTTTGCGAAACTGCTTGATAGAAGTTTGGCAATACAATGAACTTCACGAGTAGTAAAATCGCCACAAATACTAAGAGTACTAATCCCATCATTGGATAAACGCTCAAATCGAGTGGATTTAAAATCGCATCATAGAAGGCAAGTACTGGCTTAAGGAAAAGTGGCATTTCTCCTGTTAATACAGTATTCACCACGGATTTTGACAAAATCATTTGATAACCAATAACGGCCCCGAGAGAAATCCCAAAAATTAAAACATTCGCAATCACGGATTGATATTTTCTAAAGAGCGGAATCTTCGCTAGGAAGAAGCAGAGAAGAAACATCAATACGTAAACAGTCGCATTGAGTACAAGTGCCCCGATTAAGGCAATTGGAATCGTGAGGAGGAAGTTTCCCCTTGAAAAATACACATGGATTCCAAATAGCATTACGATTGGAAGAAAACCTTGCAATGTAGCCACCACAATCGAAAGGCTCTTTCCAAGAACCACTTCTAATTCTGTAAAAGCATATGGCAAATACGATTCAAAGTCTTTACTTTCATAAAAGACATTGTAAACAGCTGGTAAAGCTTGCGAAATTAAAATCATCAAGAATAAGAAAACCGTACTTGCAAATTGAAGTGGAGGGTATGAACGTCCCGAAATCGCTCCAGGGATTCCAAATAAAGCTCCAAACATCACCGCAAATAGCAATTGTTGCATCAATGTTCTCATCGCAACATTCACTGGTTTGGATGGATTTTTCGCTTGTTTCTTTCGATAATTTTGTAACATTGCCGGTTGAGTTGCAAAGATTAAATTGGTCTTCACCAGCGTAAGAATTCGATTAAACCGCATGTGAATCCACTCCTTCTTGTCTACCGGCTAGTGATAAGTAGATTTCTTCAAGCGTGCTATCTGGTTGTTGTCCTTTCAACTCTTGAATCGTACCATAGAAGAGTAGTTTTCCTTTTTTCAAAATGGCAATTTTATCGCAAAGTTGTTCTGCTACTTCGAGTACGTGAGTAGAGAAAAGAACGGTATTCCCTTTATCAGCATGTTCACGCATTAATTTCTTCAAGTCGTAAGAAGCTTGTGGATCAAGACCCGTCATTGGTTCATCAAGTACCCAAATATCTGGATCAGAAAGTAGGGCACCAATGACAAATACTTTTTGACGCATCCCATGTGAGAAGGAATCAATGACTTCATAGCGATGTCCTTCAAAATCAAATAATTCTAGTAAATAAGCAAGACGGCTTTCTACTTCGTCTAGAGTCATGCCATAAGAAGAAGCAACTAATTCCCAGAATTCATTGGCTGTTAAGCGTAGGAATAGGTCTGGACTATCGGCCACATAGCCAATTTTTTCTTTAATCGCAAGTCGATTTTCTGAAAGTTCTTGTCCATCGACAACAATTTCGCCACTTGTTGGATTGATGACACTTACTAGGGATTTAATGGTTGTTGACTTTCCTGCACCATTATGTCCAATCAGTCCGATAATTTTTCCACTTTCAATCGTTAAGTTGAGTCCATCTAAAGCGACGGTTTTTTCATATACTTTTGAAACATTTTTAAATTCAATCATGTAAATTCCTCCTTATGGATTATTTCACCCTTATTATACCGATAAAAATTCTAAAAAGTAGTACTTTTTTGCGTAAAAAGAGTATTTTTTTGCTAAAAAGCTTTACATTCAATTACTACGAATCCGTATGATTCTTCGTAATCTCAATGAGTGCTTTTGATACTCTTTATAGCATCATAAAGAAAAAACAGAACACAAAAAGCCATCAAATGATGGCTTTTTGCTTACTTACTATTCATTTTCTTCGTCGACTAATTGTTGCGCAAAGTCTTTCATATTGCCTTTGATGGCCTCATCTGAAAGGGATGCAGTTGGTGTTTCTGTTGCTACTGATTCAGTCGATGAGTCAGTGGCAAGAGAATCTTCTTCTGTTTCTTCTTCGCGGTCTACAATCGCTAATGAACTTACAATCGCATCTTGATCGAGACGCATCATACGAACTCCAAGAGCACCACGGCCTGTTTGAGACACATCTTCAGCATGGAATCTGATGATAACCCCTTTATTGGTCATAATGAGTAAGTCTTCGTCTCCAGTTACAGTACGTAGGCAGACAAGTGGTCCGTTTTTCTCGGTAATACGAAGTGTACGAACCCCTTTACCGCCACGGCCTTTCAATGCGTATTCGCTAGCAGCCGTACGTTTTCCGTATCCTTTTTCACTCACGACTAATACTTCATTATCAGGAGTTAAAATATCCATTCCAATCACATAGTCACCCTCACGTAGAGATACCCCACGAACACCTGAAGCGGTACGACCCATCGCACGAACTTTATCTTCATGGAAGCTTACAGCATTACCGTGATACGTTCCGAGGATAATTCCATCATTTCCGCTTGTTACTACTACACGAATCAATTCATCATCTTCACGTAATTGGATGGCACGTAGACCATTTGTACGAATATTCTTGAATTCTGATAGACGGACACGTTTTACCGTCCCACGTAAAGTCGTAAAGAACAAGTAACGTTCTGTTTCGTCAGATTCTGGAACACTGATAATCGCTTGGATTTTCTCAGCTGAATCAATGTTTAATAAGTTGATAACTGGTAATCCTTTTGCTGTACGGCTATATTCAGGAATTTCATATCCTTTTGCTTGGTAAACTTTCCCTGTATTCGTAAAGAAGAGGAGTGAATCATGTGTTGAACATGAAATCATGTTTTCCACGTAGTCATCATCATGGACGCTCATTCCTTGAACTCCACGTCCTCCACGGCGTTGTGCCTTGAATTCAGTGTTGGCAAGACGTTTGATATATCCATTCTTCGTTAATGTAATCACGACATCTTCTTGTTCGATTAAATCTTCATCTTCAAGGCTTAATGCTTCTCCGACTAATAATTCTGTACGACGAGGATTGTCGAAACGTTGTTGGATTTCAAGAAGTTCTTGTTCGATGATTTCGTAACGAAGTTCTTCGCTCGCTAATACTTTTTCTAAGTATTGAATCGTTGCTTGTAATTCGTTGTATTCTGCATCGATTTTCTCGCGTTCTAATCCTGTTAAACGAACCATACGCATATCAAGAATTGCTTGTGCTTGTTTATCGCTTAAGCCGTATTCATTCATGAAGCGGTCTTTGGCGATATCTCCACTTGCTGAACTTCTTAAGATAGCTACAATCGCATCGATATGGTCTAAAGCGATTTGTAACCCTTCTAAAATATGAGCGCGGTCTTCCGCTTTTTTCTTATCGAATAAGCTACGACGACGAACGACTTCTTCTTGGTGATCTAAGTAATGGCGTAAAATTTCTTTTAAGCTCAATACTTTTGGCTCTTGATTCACAATCGCAAGCATATTGAATCCGAAGTTTGATTGTAATGGTGTTAATTTGTATAAATTATTTAATACAACGGATGCTGAAACATCACGACGCACTTCAATCACAACACGCATTCCAACACGGTCAGATTCATCGTTTAAGTAAGTAATTCCTTCGATTTTCTTCTCGTGGTGTAATTGTGCGATACGTTCTACTAAACGAGCTTTATTCACCATATATGGTAATTCAGTGATGATGATGCGTTCTTTTCCATTTTTCAATTCTTCGATTTGTACGCGTCCACGAACCGTAATCGATCCGCGTCCTGTTTCGTACGCACGACGAATTCCTGATTTACCTAAGACAATTCCTCCAGTTGGGAAGTCAGGACCTGGGAGAGCTTCCATCAATTCAGTAGTGGTTACATCAGGGTTCTTCATTAATAAGTGAAGAGCAGAGATGACTTCCGCTAAGTTATGTGGTGGAATATTCGTTGCCATCCCTACGGCAATCCCTGTTGCACCGTTGACTAATAAGTTTGGAATACGTGCTGGTAATACTTCCGGTTCACGTTCTGTTGAATCGTAGTTATCACGGAAATTAATCGTATCTTTGTTAATATCGCGAAGCATTTCAAGAGCAATTTTACTCATACGAGCCTCTGTATAACGCATCGCAGCGGCTCCGTCCCCATCGACAGAACCAAAGTTACCGTGACCATCGATTAATGGGTAACGGTATGAGAAATCTTGTGCCATACGAACCATGGCATCGTAAATTGCAGAGTCACCGTGTGGGTGATATTTACCCATTACGTCCCCGACAATACGCGCAGATTTTTTATGCGGTTTGTCCGGTGTTACTCCAAGTTCACTCATTCCATATAAAATACGACGGTGTACTGGTTTTAATCCATCGCGCACATCTGGTAGGGCACGCGATACAATAACACTCATCGAATACTCTAGAAATGATTTACGCATCGTTTGTACTAAATCAGTTGATTCAAAAGTTTCTTCAAAGTGTTTCACTTCTTCAGACATAATTCGTCTCCTTTTCTATTCTTCTCTTCAAATTCGTTTACTAAATTAGATATCTAAATCTTCCATATTGATGTATTTCGCATTGCTTTCAATGAATTCACGACGTGGTTCTACACGGTCGCCCATCAAGATATCTAAAATTTGATCCGCTTCTGCAGCATCTTCCACAGATACTTGTAACATTGAACGGTTTTCAGGGTTCATGGTTGTTTCCCATAATTGTTCCGCATCCATTTCCCCAAGACCTTTGTATCGTGATAATTGTGGTTTTGGATGTGCTGGTAATTCTTTTAGTTTCGCTTCTAACTCTTCATTATTTTGAATATAGTACTCATTTTTCCCTTGTTTCAATTTGTAAAGAGGTGGTTGCGCGATGTAAATATATCCAGCTTCCACTGCAGGGCGCATATAACGATAGAAAAGAGTAATGAGCAATGTACGGATGTGACTTCCATCGACATCGGCATCGGTCATGATGACTAATTTTTGGTAACGAGCTTTCGATAGGTCAAAATCTCCACCAAAACCAGTTCCCATCGCTGTAAAGAGCGAACGAATTTCTTCGTTGGCTAAAATTTTATCGAGTGTTGCTTTTTCAACGTTCAAGATTTTCCCGCGGATTGGTAAAATCGCTTGGAAATGACGTGAACGTCCTTGTTTTGCTGAACCACCCGCAGAATCCCCTTCGACGATGAATAATTCAGTAATCGTTGGGTCATTACTTGAGCAGTCTGCTAATTTCCCTGGTAAGTTTGAAATTTCTAAACCAGATTTCTTACGAGTCACTTCACGGGCACGTTTTGCAGCAAGACGCGCTTTCGAAGCTAAAATCCCTTTTTCGACAATCTTACGTGCCACTTGAGGATTTTCCATTAAGAATTTATCGAAATGCGTCGCAAACAGGCGGTCTGTAATTGTTCGAGCTTCAGAGTTTCCTAATTTCGTTTTTGTTTGTCCTTCGAACTGTGGATCAGGGTGTTTGATCGAAACAACGGCTGTTAAACCTTCACGGACATCTTCACCGCTTAGTTTTTCTTCGTTTTCTTTCATCAATTTTTGACGACGCGCATAATCATTAATCACACGTGTTAAGGCCGTCTTCATCCCTGATTCGTGAGTCCCACCTTCATAAGTGTGGATATTATTTGTAAAGCTGAGAAGGTTTGTATGGTAACCAGAAGTGTATTGCATCGCCACTTCTACTTGAATGCCATCTTGTTCTCCTTCTACATAAATTGGCTCTTCGAATAACACTTGTTTTGATTTATTTAAGTGTTCGACATAGCTCTTAATCCCGCCTTCGTAGCAGAATGATTTTCTCACTGGCTCTTCTGGTCGGAAATCCGTAATCGTTAATTTTAATCCTTTGTTCAAGAACGCTAATTCACGCACACGGTTGGCTAATTTATCAAATTCAAATACCGTTGTTTCTTGGAAAATTTCAGGGTCTGGTACAAAGTATACGCTCGTCCCATGTTTATCAGTTGTCCCAATGATTTTTAAGTCTTCTAAAACGGCACCACGTTTATAAGATTGCTCATAAATATTGCCATCTTTAAATACTTGAACGGTTAAGTCTGTTGAAAGAGCATTAACAACAGAAGCCCCAACCCCGTGAAGACCCCCAGAAACTTTATAGCCTCCGCCACCGAATTTACCACCGGCGTGAAGCACTGTAAATACTGTTTCTACGGCAGGACGACCTGTTTTTTCTTGAATATCGACCGGAATCCCACGTCCATCATCAGTGACACGAATATGGTTTTCTTTGGTGATTTCAATTTCAATATGAGTGGCGAATCCTGCTAAAGCCTCATCAATCGAGTTATCCACGATTTCCCATACAAGGTGATGAAGCCCAGCACTACTTGTTGAACCAATATACATCCCAGGACGTTTACGAACAGCTTCGAGTCCTTCTAATACTTGAATCTGACTGGCATCATATTGCGCAGCTAATTCAGCTTTGTTTTCTTCTGTCATATGCTAATTCTCACTCTCCGTTTTTAAAATAGTTCCTTTTTCAATCGGTATTACGACCGGTTCATTAATAAATTGTTGCTTAATCCCATCCAGGCTCGTTGTGGTAATAAAGGTTTGCACCTTATTTTCAATCGCCTTAATCAGATGAGTTTGTCTGTCATCATCGAGCTCGGAAAGTACGTCATCTAATAGTAGAAGAGGGTACTCGCCTGTCGATAATTTCATCAATTCGATTTCCGCAAGCTTCAAACTCAGAACGGTCGAACGTTGCTGTCCTTGCGAACCATACGTTTGAACTGGAACCTCATTTAAATAAAAAATCAAATCGTCACGGTGCGGTCCAATCAGCGTTGTGGCTTGATCCGCCTCACGAGTTTGATTCTTCTTGAATTGATCGATATAAATTTCTTTCATTTGCGAAGGAGTCAGTCCGTCCTCCAGCGGAATCGTTGCTTGATACGAAACCGAGAATTTCTCACGACCAAGCGATAACTGGTCATGAATCGGAATGGCTAAAGCCTCCAATTGCTTCATAAAATCGAGACGATGAAAGACGATTTTACTGGCTAACTCGCTTAACATCTCGCTCAAAACCTCAAAGTATTCATCCGGCTGCTTTTTCTTAATGGCTAGCTGCTTCAAATACGTATTCCGTTGTTTTAAGATGCGATTATATTCCACTAAATCATAGAGGTAGAGGGAACTCATTTGTCCAAGTTCCATATCCACGAATTTACGTCTGTTTTGCGGAGACCCTTTGACAAGCGTGAGGTTTTCTGGGGCAAATAGGATGACATTCAAGTTTCCAAGGTAGGAACTCAGTCGTTTTTGCTCCAAATAATTCACTTTCGCGATTTTTCCTTTTTTAGAAAATTGCAATTCTAAATTCGTCTTTGTCGCTGTTTTTTCAACGGTCCCTTTAATCGTCGCAAACTCTTTTTTCCATCCAATCAGTTCTTTGTCGTTTGTAGTACGGTGGCTCTTTGTCATCGCCAAGGCGTAAATCGACTCCATCAGGTTGGTTTTGCCCTGTGCATTTTCACCAATAAAAACGTGCACACCCTCTGTAAACTCTAGTTGGACAGATTCATAATTACGAAAGTTTTGTAATTGTAAATTAGTCAGCTTCATGCGTCATGTGTGTTCAAATCATTTTCATCCGATTTCATTTCTTTCACAATAAAAATACCTTCATCAGGTATTTCGACACGTGTATTCGGATATAATTTTCTACCACGTCGATTTTCTAACTCTCCATCTACAAAAACTGTATATTCTTGCAGGTACCATTTTGCTTGTCCGCCCGTTGTAATGACGTCAATATGTTTTAAAAATTGCCCTAATGTAATGTACTCATCAGAGATCGATACGATAGTTGTCATGAACTTCCTCTTTTCTAATGGATATTGGTGAGAACTCCATTAAACTCATGCATGCTCACATATTTTTAAGTAGAATAACTCTACATTATTATACATTTTTTACAAGCTTTTCGCAAAGAAATTGCAAATTTTAGGGGGTTATTTCAATTTTGAGGTAAAAACATCAAAAAAGCCTAAAAAAACAAAAAACAAAATTTACTAGGATTTTTTCAAAATTTTAGATTTTTGGAGCTAAAATCACCCCAAAATCGTGCTGTCCAAAATTCACTTATAAGTGAATTTCGGGAAATTGAACAGATGAAGGTTGAAATATATGCTATACTATTGATAAATAAAGCATTTCGAGGATTTTAATATGAATATTGAGCCATTAAAAAGAGAATTAGAGGAAGAAATTCAACATAGAAATTACGATTCATTGGTTTATAAATTGTTTGATGAAGAGAATACCACGCCATTTGCAGTGCATCTTTTTTATAAAAATCATTTATTCATGGTAAATAGTAGAGATGACAGATCTTATGTTCTTGGAAAGACATTTGAATTTACAAATTTCATTGATGCAAAAGAGAAGTTTTTCAATATTTTAGACTTTATTGTTCGAGAAGGTCGTAGAGAGATAGCTAAACGCGGAAGTTATATGTATCCTTCTCCATTATGGGATGATTATAAAAACTAAGAATCAAAAAGGAATTAGGCAGTATTCACTGCTTAATTCCTTTTTCTATGCATAAAAAACTCGAGCCTTCAAAACGAAAGCTCGAGTGAAAATTTTGTCATCAGTGATTACCCGTTGAATGTACGAACAGGTGTCACTAATTGAATGAAGCTATGTGGAATACCAGAGTGGTCTTCTTTTAGTTTCAATGTGAATGGACGGTTTGCTTCTAAGAAGTTGATCACCGCTTCTGAAGAACCGAATAATTTCAACGCTTCTTTTAAGTAGTCAGGGTTGAATGAAATTTCAAGTGGCGCTCCTTCGAAGTTTTCCACAGCGATTTCTTCTTCAACTGTACCGACTTCAGGAGATTTCCCTGTTAATAGAATACGTTCCGGAGAAAGTGTTAATGTCGCGATATTATTTTTATCCGTATGTGACATTAATGAAGCACGTTCTACGGCTGCTACAAGTTCACTTGCAACGACTGTAATGGAAGTGTTCGCTCCGTCGTTAATTAAACGGTCTGTATCTGGGTACATTCCTTCTAATAAACGAGAGTAGAAGGATAATGTTTCTGTTTGGAACAAGATTTGATTATCTGTAATCGCAAAATCGATTGTTTCTAATCCATCGATAATACGAGATAATTCTAATAATGTTTTACCAGGTAATGTCATTTCGAAAGTCAATGCATCACTTCCAGCTGGCATTTGTAGTGGAATGATTCGTTGGCTTAAACGGTGAGAGTCTGTTGCGACTGCTTTTAATTGATTGTCTTTAATCACCATATGAATCCCTGTTAAGATTGGACGAGATTCTGCTGTTGAAACGGCAACCGCTGTTTGTACAATCACTTGTCTAAATAATGGAACAGGAATGGTAATCACATGATTTTTTTCGATTTCAGGTAATTGTGGATAATCCACTGCAGATAAACCATTTAATGTAAATGATGCATTCCCTGCTGCAATTGTTGCTTGTAATTGATCGTTTGTTTCAATAGAGAAGAGATTTAAAGGTAATTTTTTAATGATTTCTCCAAAGAAACGAGCAGGAAGAACGATGCTACCTGGTTCTTGGATTGTTAATTGTAATTCTTCGTCTTCGATTGGTAAGAATACTTCGATAGAAACTTCTGAATCACTACCTGTTAATGTTAATCCTTCTTCACTTGCAACTAATTTAATCCCAGTTAAAATTGGAATCGTTGTTTTTGATGGAATCGCACGTTGAACATCGACTAGATTTTTTAAAAATCCTTGTCTGTTTACTGAAAATTTCATAACTTCCTCCTTTTTGATGTCCTTTTATATTTAATTTATTTATTAAAAAATAGTAATAGTAGTAGGGGCTGTGTATTCTGTGGAAAAGTGAAGAATCCCTACAGTACTTTCATTTTTGATTGTGGATAAGTATTGTGGATAAATAGCTTGAATTTTTTGAGTTATCCACCAACTACTGATGAAGCAATCCTTTAATTTCATTAATGACTTGAGTTGTTTCACTATTTTCTTTTACTTCTAAGCTGATTTTTTCATAAGCATGAAGAACGGTTGAATGGTCTCTACCAAAGTCAGATCCGATTTTTTGTAAAGAACTTCCCGTTAATTCACGTGAAAGATACATGGCGATTTGACGAGGTTGAACCATTGTTTTCGTTCTCTTTTTCCCTTTAATATCTTCAACAGTAATATTGTAATATTTGGCAACAGCACTTTGAATATCATGAATCGATAGTAATTTTTCTTTACCACCTGGAAGGAGATTTTTCAAAGCTTCTGCGGCTAAATCTGTTGAAATGTCTTCGCCAACCATCACAGAATAAGCTTGAAGACGCATTAGGGCCCCTTCCAACTCACGTACGTTTGATTGAATATGTCCTGCCACATAGCTTAGTACATCGATTGGAATATTAAATCCAAGGGATTGTGCTTTATTTTGTAAAATCGCAATCCTAGTTTCTAAGTCTGGTGGAGTAATATCCACAGGAAGACCAGAAACGAAACGAGAAACAAGTCTTTCTTGAAGAGCTTTAATTTCTGTTGGTTGTCGGTCACTAGTAAGTACGATTTGTTTTTGATTATTGAATAAAGCATTAAAAGTATGGAAGAATTCCTCTTGTGTTGCTTCTTTTGCTGCTAAAAATTGAATATCATCGACTAGTAAAATATCCACGTTTCGATAACGATTGCGGAATTCTTGTGGTGTCTTTGATCCAATGGAAGCAATCATTTCATTCATGAACTCTTCACTGGTTACATATTTAACACGTGCTGTTGGATGATTTTTCTTATAGTCATTCCCAATGGCTTGCATTAAATGGGTTTTTCCAAGACCTACACCCCCATAGAAAAAGAGTGGGTTATAAGCCGTTCCGGGGTTTTCTGCTACATACCGAGCGGCAGCCGTAGCCATTTGATTCCCTTTCCCGATAATGAATGTATCAAATGTATATTTTGGATTTAAATGAGAATCCTCTTCAATCGCAGTTGGAGAAGGATGACTTAATCCAGTCGTCTGTGTTTCTTCTATATTAATGTTGTTTGATTGAAAAGAAGAAATCGCTGGTTCAAAATCAGACTCTGGAGTAATAAATCTAGGTTCAAATGATTGTCTGAAGTAGTCATATCCAAATTCAATAATGTCTCTTAATAAATTATCTTGCCAATATCTAGCAAACGTTTGAGAAGGGACTTTAATGTAAAGAATATTTTTCTCGATACGAACTGGTTCAGCAGGTTTTATCCAATGATTAAATGTAAACTCAGAATTTGTTTTTTCAAATTGTTCTAATAATATATCCCAAAAATCTTGAATGGAATTCATAATGCACCTCCTTATAATTCTAAAGATTCTAATCCAGTTAACAGTTTACCATCTTTCTATGGAGTTTTCCACAATTGAATGGAGAAAAGCACAATAAATCAAAGTTTTTAATACAATTATCCACAAAAATGTGGATAATTGATAAAAAGAATAGTGAATAAACAGAGTTATACACAGAAAAATCCAAGTTATTCACAGTTATTTTTATTGATATAAAGAGATTTTAACAATTTATCCACCAATTGTGGATAGATTTATACAAACAGAGTGTTATTTTGTGGATAAGTTGTTGAAAACTAGTGGATGAAGAATTATTTTTAAAAAGAGATTTCCACTATGATTGTTTATAACTAAAAAAATCGGCGCCAAAAGACAGTTATTTGTAGAAATTTTTAGAGACATTATGGTATGATACTTCAGTATTTAGCCATTAGATAGTTTATATTGACAATTTAATATTTTATATTTATAATGTACTAGACTGTCTAGGGAGACTAGATATTTCATTTACAGTAGGAGGTGCACATCGAATGAAAAGAACATATCAACCAAGCAAACGTAAACGTCAAAAAGTTCACGGATTCCGTAAACGCATGAGTACAAAAAATGGCCGTAGAGTATTAGCAAGCAGACGCCGTAAAGGTAGAAAAGTTTTAGCAGCTTAGATCACTGAACGTCTCAGTGGTCTTTTTTTTTAAAAAACATTTCGAGTGACTGGAGATATTCAAGTAGATGAAAAAATCGTATCGAGTGAAGAAAGATCGTGAATTTCAGCAGGTATTCCATAAAGGAAAATCTACAGCTAATCGACAATTTGTTATTTATCAGTTCCAAAAGGAAGCGCAAGCGCATTTTCGTGTGGGGATTTCAGTGAGTAAAAAGCTAGGAAATGCGGTGACACGGAATCGTCTCAAAAGAAGAATCCGTCATATTCTTATGGAACTCGATGATCAATTAACGCAAAATGTAGATTTTATCGTCATTGCTCGTTCGCCCATCGTACAAATGTCTTATCAAGAAATGAAAAGCAGTATGATGCATGTTTTAAAATTAGCTACATTATTACCTAAAAATTAAGATTCCTATTATAGATAGGAATCATTGAAAATTAAATATTCTAAAAGGTGGGACTTTTCAGTGAAGAAAAAAAGCCAATTGATTTTATCATTAGCAGTTTTAACTTTATTTTTAGCGGCCTGTGGAACTTCTCCTGTTACGGAGTCTAGTACAGGTTTTTGGGATCGAATTGTTCTCTATAATTTATCTCAATTTATTATTTGGTTATCCGATTTATTTGGTGGAAGCTACGGATTAGGAATTATCTTCTTTACGATTATTACTCGTTTAATTATGGTTCCTTTAATGCACTTCCAATATCAAAGCACACGTAAACAAGCAATTCTTCAACCAGAGATTAAAGCTTTACGTGAAAAATATTCTGCTAGAGACCGTGCAACACAAGAAATGCTTCAAGCAGAAATGAATGCTTTATATGAACGTGAAGGAATCAATCAATATGCTGGTTGCTTACCATTATTAATTCAATTACCAGTAATGATGGCTTTATATCAAGCAATTAGCCGTACAGAAGTTTTAAAAACAGGACACTTCTTATGGTTCCAATTAGACCAACCGGATCCATACTTCATCTTGCCAGTATTAGCTGCTGTGACAACATTTATCACAAGTTGGTTGTCAATGAAAATGCAAGATACTGGTGGAGCAGGTAAAGCAATGATGTATTTTATGCCAGTAATGATTTTATTTATGTCACTTGGTTTATCAAGTGCTTTATCCCTTTATTGGGTAGTCGGAAACGTATTTATGGTAGGTCAAACCTTACTATTAAATAATCCATTCAAATTCCAAGAAGAACAAAAAGCGATTATCGCTGAGAAAAAACGTCGTGAAAGGGCGCTTGAAAAAGCGAAGAGAAGACACGGAAAATAATTCTTATATAGAAGTCTTGTTGAAACGTCTCAATCATGAGATAATAACAATGATTTTTAAAGAGTAGGAGAGTTTACGATGACAAATACTATTAAAGTAACGGATACTTCAGTAGAAAAAGCGATTCAAAAAGGATTGCGTCAATTAGGATTAACCCAAGAAGAAGTAGTTGTTGAAGTGATAACTGAAGGTAAAAAAGGATTGTTTGGCTTTGGCCAAAAAGACGCAATGGTTGCTTTAACTCCAGTTGTTAAAGAAGAAGTTGTGGAAGAAGTTTCTACACCAGCAGTAGAAAAAGCGGTTGAAGAAGTAGTAGTATCTGAAGATGAATCTTTCGAGGAAGATTTTGAAGATGATTTCGAAGGCGAAGAATATGTTGAAGGTTCTGAGAATGAAGAAACAACCGTAGACCGTTTAGAAGAAGCGGCTCATGTAACAAAAGCGTACTTAGAAGGAATTGCGAATACTTATGGTGCAGAAGCAACTGTAACGGTTGAAGTGCGTCGTGATCGTATGACGTTTGTATTTGATACAGACAAACAAGGTCTTTTAATCGGTAAACATGGAAAAATTTTAAATGCGTTACAAGTATTAGCGCAAGTTTCTGTCCATCGTTTTGTTAAAGGAAGAATTTCTGTTCAAGTAGATGTTGGTGATTACCGTCAACGCCGTAGTGAAACATTACAACAAATTGCGGAAAGAACAGCTCGTAAAGTATTAAAAACAAAACAACCTGTTTACTTAGAACCACTACCAGCATATGAAAGAAAACAAATTCATGCTGCATTAAGTAAAAATAAACGTATTTCAACGCATTCTGAGGGGAAAGAACCACATCGTTACTTAGTTGTTGAGATTGCTGAATAGAAAATGATGAAAGCTTATGACCGTTTCAGTCATAAGCTTTTTTTTCATATCTAATGAAAGTTAATAAAACATATTTTAAAAAATGCTGTTATAACAATATTTTATCAATAAATAGGTAATAATAATCATTTGGATGAAACAAATAAAGTATAAAAACCCTTTCGTTAAAAAGTTTATTTCAATCATAAAAAGAGAAATATTCCTATAAACATCCACAAAATCTAAGTTTTTCTTTTGGAAAAAATGAAAAATAAAGTTATAATAAGTAATGAATATAGGGAGCATATATTTATTCAATAAAAAAATGAGGAGATTTTATGGACATTCAAATTTTTGTGAATCGACGAAAAGAACTAGGTTTATCTCAAATTGAATTGAGTGAGGGTATTTGTACACAAGCAACATTAAGTCGATTCGAAAATCACGGTCAAATTCCATCCATGAAGATATTGACCTTACTTTGTAAAAAACTACATATGGATGTAGGGGAGTTATTTCCATCTGTAGCGATTAAAGATTCAGTTATAAACAAAAAGCTGGATAAAATAGAATTTCATATTGTAAATATGGAATATGAAGAAGCTGAAGAATTAATTCATAGTATAAATGCGGCTCATTTAACCACGCAGCAACTATGGAGATATTTATACTTAAAAGGCTTTACGCAAACCTTATTACAAAAGGAAAGCATGGATAGCTTCTTCTACTTCAATCAATTGTTAGCGGATCATTCTGATGTGGATAATAAATATATTTTCTTAGCGTATACAGGAATCGGACTTATTTATATGAATCAGGGAGACTATGATAAGGCCGAATACTTCTTTGAAAAAGCCATCCACCAAATCGATAATCTTACAATTGAATCTATTGAAGATGTATGTCGTGTGTTAACAGTTCTATATTATGCTGGGACTTTCTATGCGAAAATTAAAGAATATGATACTAGCGATGTCCTACTCAGACGTGGAATTACAATCTGTAGTGAAAATCATGTTACTTACTATTTAGCACGCATCAAATATTTACAAGCAGAGAACGCTTATGTGAACGACTCCTCAAGTGAAGAAATAAAAGAATTGATGAGAGACGCCGCAGCATTTGCCAGAGTGAATAAAAATACGGTATTATTAGAAAAAATAAAAGTATTTAAAGAACTTGTGGCGAAAGGAGAATAGGAATGTCTATTCGTCAAAAAAGAGATGATTTATTCAAAAAAGAAAAATTGGAAGTTCCAGAAGAAATTAAAGAGGAATTTCAAAATGATGAATATGATTTAGATAGTTTTGGAGATGCATTTGTAATGATGCCAAAACTAGAAGAAGATAAGCGTCAGAAAAATCTAGAAAAAAATATTAAAAAAGAATGGCTAGACGATTTTGAATAGATTATTCTTAACATACTAAATGTGATAAAAGACCTTGTTTTTCAAGGTCTTTTTAATTTCAAAAAAGTAGAAATAATTCCTTTTCAGAAACTGATTCATTTAGATAGAAATTTTTAATGAAAACAGTAGCATTTTAGTTGAAATCACAAACTAGTTATGATAAATTAATATCACTGTTAAGCGAACGTTCGCTTATAAAACAGTTTCAAAAAACTCTGAAAAAGTTAAATAAAA